>SXGR01082177.1_pt1 | contig 119320 bp, 150 predicted proteins | sample 3174711 | NCBI WGS metagenome assembly SXGR01 (sample SAMN11356860, study PRJNA531348) | freshwater metagenome | isolation source: freshwater sample F1-60 | place: China: Fuxian Lake, Yuxi | collected 2017-12-25 | reverse complement strand
CCAGATAAGATCCAGATAAGATCCAGATAAGATCCAGATAAGATCCAGATAAGATCCAGATAAGATCCAGATAAGATCCAGATAAGATCCAGATCCCTATAGATAATATGTTAAATTTATGTTGTAAATATTAATTTTTAACTTTGACTTAAACTATAGTTATTTAAGACGATATGAATAAGAAATTTTCTCGTAAAAAAGCTATTTCTGAAGACAAAAACGTCGACGAAGATGAATCTAAAAATTTATTACAATATATTCATCAAAAATTAAATAATAGCCCTGCTTTAAATGGCGGATTTGATAAATTACTTTTTAAAATAGATGCTATAGAAAAAAGCCAAAATCAAATAGTCGATAAAGTTGATAAAATTCATGAAGCAATATACCATCCTGACGATGGACTTTTTTCTAGAATAGCGACTAATAAGAGTGCACATATAGAATCGATACTGGATATTGAAAAACAGGTTATTGAATTATCGACCTGGAAAAAAAATAATACGTCAGTCGGCGAACTTTGCGAAAAGGAAACAGATGCGCTACAATTAAAGTTACAAAAACTAGAAAACGCTATTGAGAATTTAGAAAAATATCAACGAATAAGTTTTACTGTCGTTAAGTGGGTTGCTGCAGCAATCGGCGGCGGTATTATAACTTTAATATTTAGAATAGCGATTAGTTCTATCAAGCTTTTGCCTTGAACAAAAAGATAAATATTTTTATTATTATTGTGTGGAAGTAGCTAATCAGGATTTTCAACCGCTACTCGAGGTGGTATTAAAAAAATACGATCTTTGTCTTAGGGCAAAATTAGGTCTACAAACAATACAAAATTTAACATTTGACAATGCTGTAGAAAAAGCTATAGCTAATTTATTATTAACGCATTTGTTGAAGGTCGAGACTTTAGCACCGGCTAGCTCGGATTTAATGCTTGAATTCTTGATAAAGAAAAACGCGTATCATTCTATAGTTACATGCGTAAAATTAAGTACTAATACGCTAGAAAAGCTTTTATTAACGTATACCGATATGCACTTAAAAGAAATTATTTGCGAATCGCTAAGACTAGCAGGATTATCGGGAAAAGTAGTATTGATGCAACATCATTCGCAACAAGATATTGATCTTATCGAATTAAACGATGGTAGTTTTTTCCCTAATGTTATTTCACTATTAAATTTTAAAAATTCAAAATTTTTAAATCCTAGAGTGATATGCATCGATGGATATATTGAATCCGTCGCGGAAATACATCACTTACTTGAAGATGCAGCATCAATAAAAGAAAATATTTTTCTTTTTACAAGAGGTATGTCTGATGATGTTATTCATACGTTAAAAGTTAATTATGATAGGGGCTTATTAGGTGTATTGCCATTTCTTGTTAGTTATGATTTAGACGGCGCAAATTTATTAAACGATATCGCGACCGTCGCCGGATCCGATGTTGTGTCGAGTCTTAAGGGACAATTAATTAGTAATATTGATATTGCCAAATTTCCTCGAGTCGATTATATCAATCTGAACAATTCTGGAATATTAATAGAAAAACGCGATTCAATCGATCGTGTAATTAATCATATATCGATATTACAAAAAAAATTGCTTGATATCGATTCCCAAATGGGTAAAGACATGTTATCTAAGCGAATAAAAAATTTAGGATCTCGGCGAGTGGGAATTTCTCTACGGGACGATGAAAATTTAGCAAAAAGAAGCTTCATGATCGATCGCGCGCTTCGCGCCACAAAAGCAGCGTCGACACACGGACTTATCGAGTATGAAAATAAATTTTATCCCTTATCAACTTTTAAAGTAGCCCAACATTATCATAATGAGTTTATGCATATGTTTAATAGCTTAGGTAGTATAATTGTTGATTAATGGTACCGATACCATTAATCATATGCCAGCGATTATGCAATTATTATGATAATCCTGCCGTGTCGAGGGCATTAATAAATTCCTTAGCTGGATTAGCTACTTTTTCGTCAGTTTTGTTTTGTTTGTCTTCGAGCTTTTTCTTTAAGTCTTCTAATTGCTTTTTAATTTTTTGTTCGAGTTCATTTTTAAACTCTTTATCAAAATCTGCCATTAGACCTCTAATAAATCCGTCTGTTTGATCATCGGATATGTTTTTTTCTGCCATTAGTTCTTGAAGTGTCGGTATAACCAACGTACCCGCCGTTGAACCAGGTTCGTAATTTAATTTTTTCATTAGGGCTACCAAAGCCTTGCCGTCGCTCACGCCGGCCTTTTTCGCGGCATCTTGCGTGGCTTTTACGAGAATCGTTTTTTGTGCACTATCAGTTGTAGCTTTATTACCAGTAGCATCGTCTTTCGTATTGTTACTACTTAATTTAGCTGCAGCTTCTTTATTTGCTTGTTGGTCGATTATTTTTGTGTCAATATCACTGGCCTTAGGACCGCTATTGATTGTTTTAAATGTTTCTTCTATTTGCTTTGGCGTTAATAACATTAATTCTTGTACCATCGTCTCCTCGTTAGCAATATATGGAATTTTTTTAAAAATCTTACCAAACGTTCCGATTGGTACGAATGCCTTTATTAGCGTATTTGATATGTTCTTTTTGGTCTTTTCGTCATTTCCTATAATTTCATCAATAGATGTGTCCATTTTACTTTTAATATCTTTGATATTGTTTTTTAGGATCACTCCCGTTGATTTAAATCCATCCTCAAGTGCGCTAGCCAAAGACAGTCCTTTCATGATTGGATTTTTTGCCGGAGCTTCTTTACTAAACAAAGAGGCAAGTGATGCTAATTTTGATTTAGCGCGTTGTGCGATTCCACCACCAGTAAATTCATTAATGTCCTTAATACAATTGTCGATTGCTTGAGGTATTTGCTTAAGTCCGATACTTTCAACTTTGCTGGATATATTTTGTAATTTTTCTATGATCTGTGTTGCCTTTTGATATTCGTCGGCGTCTAGGGCTTCGAGTAGCAAATTTACATTACGATTAAGATCATTTTCTCTTAGCGTTAATTCTACTTTTTCGACGCGTTTTTTTGTTTCATTTAACTTTTTTAATGTATGTTTTCGTGCTAGTGTAATCATTGTATTTTACTCATCGCGGTTTACTGATGTAGATAAATATTATAATTTTTTTTAAGGTGATTAAAAAATGAATAAAGTTAACGAAATATTGCGAGCAGCATTAAATTTATTGAACTATTCTAAAGATGTAGCTACGACTAATCTTAGTTCCGCTAATGGTTCTGGTAAGCTTGAACCTAAATTAACAGACGATCAACTTAAATTAGTCGTTAATTTACTTGAGAGTTCATTGTCGCAAGGATTTCAAAAGGGTTTGGGTTCTTTTCAAAGGATGTTAAAGAATAATGTATCAGAAGAGGTAGCGAAAAAGAAAAAATGAGTAGAGGACAAAAACATCTCGTAAAATGTCGATGTGTTTTACCTCAATTTAAAAAGCTAGAAAATCCACCGCAACATCAATTTATTGTTTTTTCTATTTTAGACGATGACGGTCATGTCATTGTTAAGCATGCACAATGTAATAACTGTGGAATAATTCATAAAATTATAGACGTATGTAAATCTGAAGTTTTATTGTCTAAAGAAAATATGAACTCTTTAATAAAAATTGAAGATGTTAAGTCATCTTTACATCATAATTTTGTTAATGTTCTTGAGGCAAACTCCGTTGATCTTGCAACATGGGAAGCCGTACAATTTATTGTAGAGAATAAAAAATGGGGAGAATTTGCGATTATGACTACTGAGATAGAAGGAAATGAAATTCACGGAAAGTATATTAGGGTATTTAGCGAGTCGTTGTGCAAAGTTGAAACATTTACGAGATCTTCAGGAATACTGGCATGAGCGAACTTTATGCTAGTACGATAGCCGATAAGTTGGCAGAAGAAAATATAATTGCGCGTAAAATAGTTGGAGAAATTTCGCAATTTGGCGTTTCCGAAAGACAAAAATATCTTGTTATGTATTATTTGAGTTTAGAACTTGAAGATATCGACCGCGCGCAAACTATTTCTAGTTTCTTAAAAGAGACTGTGCCTAATTTAACGATAACAGGAATATATGAAAGGAGTACATGATGGGACGATCAGTTAGCGCTATATATAAAAATAAAGCTAGCGATACAGAAAATGCGTACTATATGTCGAGCTTTTCAGCTGGTACTGACGATCGTCTTGTCGTTCTTCATGGCGAAGTTAATGAATATTCAATATCGAATATAATAGTACAACTTCTTCATCTAGCTAATCAAAATCATAAACCGATATATCTTGTTATTTCAACCTATGGCGGATCCGTCGACGAGATGTTTTCTTTATATGATACGATCAAATTTTTACCATGTCCTGTGCATACGATTGCCTTGGGTAAAGTGATGTCTGCTGGTGTTTTATTGCTGGCAACGGGAGCTAAGGGTAAAAGAATGATCGGTCGCTCAGCCAGAATTATGATTCATCCAATTTCGGGAGGCGTATTAGGTAACGTTTTCGAAGCGATGAACGAAGTGAAGGAATTTGAAAGACTTCAGGAATTAATGGCCACAGCGCTTGTTTCTGAAACGAAAATGAAAAAAGAAGAAGTAGATAAGCTTATGAAAACCGGTCATGATTTCTTTTTGACACCCGAACAAGCATTATCAATGGGTATTGTCGACAAGATTATTGGTGACAAAAGCTAGCATGCAACTTGTACCACACTTATGGTACAATTAATCGATGCCTAAATATCCTTATGATTGTTATTTTCCATTTCCGACGATTAGAAAAGAACAACGTATTGCGATAGAGTTTGCGCTTGACTCATATGAATCTGGTAAAAAATATGTAGTTCTAGAACTCGGTACGGGCGTCGGAAAATCTGCTACTGGTATCTGTATCGCTAAGTATTTGGATACGCATGCGCCAGTTTTGAAAAACGAATTGGGAGAATCGTTGACTGGTGCTTATATCGTAACAACGCAAAAGATTTTACAAAAACAATATCTTAATGATTTTGGTTGTATTTCTGGGAAGGGTCATGTTAGATCAATTGAATCTTCCACTAATTATCGATGTGGCTTTTACGAAGATCAATCGTGTGCCGAATCAAAAAGAATTTTGATTAGGTTAACTAAACAATTATCAGGTACCGAATTTCAAAAGCATTGTAAGACGCATTGTCCTTATTCTCTTGAAAAACAACAATTTATTGAATCTTCTATTTCCATTACAAATTTTCCTTATATTCTTGCCGAGTCAACATTTTCTGGCAAACTTGTTCCCCGTGGCCTTCTTATTGTTGATGAAGCGCACAACATAGAATCGAATTTGGGAAAATTTATTGAAGTTACAATTTCAGAAAAGTTTGTTAGAGACGTCGTTAGGTGTAAATTACCGCGCAACGATTCGCAAAATCTTGTATATGAATGGATTAAGTCGACGTATCGGAAGGCGTTGAAGAAACATATGCTTTCTATTGAAAAATCGTTATCTAGGCTTAGCAACGATATAGAGGGCTATGGAATTCACTCCAAGCAATATGAAATTCTAGACAAACATCTTGATAAAATTGATAAATTTGTAGAAGTTTACAAACATGAAAATTGGGTGATGAATATAGTTCTTCCTCAGGTAAATAATAAAAAAGCTAGTAAAAAATATGAATTTAAATTAATCGATGTTTCGCCGTATAGTCGAGATACGCTTTTTAGATTAGGCGGCCGAGTTCTTATGATGTCAGCAACCATAGTCGATAAAGATATTTTTTGTTCTTCTTTGGGCTTAAAGTCAGAAGAAATAGCGTATCTTACGATCCCATCGCCATTTCTAGTAGAGAATAGGCCGATTCATTATATTCCAGCGGGTAGTATGTCGAAATCGACAATAGATAAGACGTTACCCATTGTTGCTGAAACAGTTAGAATGCTTCTAGAAAAACATTCGACAGACAAAGGAATCATACATTGTGTCAACTATAGAATTGCAAAATACATTAAAGACAATGTCGAATCTTCTCGTCTGATGTTGCATGATACAAACAGTAGGGATGAAGTGTTAAAGTTGCATATTAATAGTCACGAACCCACCGTGCTTCTAAGTCCGTCTATGTCGGAGGGCGTCGACTTAAAAAATAATTTAAGTAGATTTCAAATAATTTGTAAAATCCCGTTTCCTTATTTAGGAGATTTAGTTGTGAAAAAGAGGATGGAATTAAACAGTAAATGGTATCCATATACAACTGTAAAATCTATTATTCAATCGTTGGGTAGATCTATTAGAGGTGAAAATGATTATGCAATATCGTATATCATAGATAGTGATTGGGAAAGATTCTATAGATCGAATAGAAGTCTATTTCCGGAGGAATTTAGTTTGATTGATTATTAAGCGCGTATTTTTCATTTACTACAACGTCGTCTAGAAATATATTATAAATGCACTTTAGGAGAATTAAACATGGAAAGTAACACGGTTTTAGATAAGTGGAATGAACTTAAGGCGCTAGTTGAATCGCTTGAAGTCGATGTTGTAAAGAATTCGAAAGGTACTGTTGCCGCCGGCGTACGCGCCCGCAAAGGACTTCGTCAACTTCAATCGAGGTCTAAGGAGCTTGTTAAGCTTACTTTAGAACATGAAAAAAGTGAGTAAACATGCCTAGGCATCATAATAGGGCTATTTTAGCGAATATATCAGACGCTAATCTCGATCCAGCAAAAAAATACGTCAATATTGATAAAAGTGGTAAACTTGTAGTCGATAATTCAAATAAGAAGTTATTACAAGCCGCGATAGAAGATTCATCTTCTACTAACGTTTCTAAATCGTTAATAAAGTCAGACGAGTTAACTACAATTTTGCTAGAAGAAGAATCGATTATGTCTGTCCTAGATCTCGACGTTAACGATAATTTGACCGAAAAATTGTCCGTTCCGGAACATGTTAATGTTGCGTTTTTAGAACCCCTCGAGTCCCCCCCGAGTATTAGCGTTAAGAAAACGAAAACGAAAACGAAAACGAAAAAATAATTATTCTTGTTGGTGGATTAGAAATTTTATTTTTTCATAAATATTTTTTTCAATTTGGCAAATTCTCATTCGCGTTAAGTTATAAATTTTGCCAATTTCTTGAAGCGTTTTAGGACCTTTTTTCGACGCGATTATGACGCAATTATTGCTACATCGATAATCGATCCAGTTGTTACAAGATTTTTTTTGACAATTTGCGTTATAACGTTCGTGAAGTGAAAAACACGTTTTATCAATGATTATTTTTAGTTTTTTCTTTTTTATGTGATCTATAGTATTTGGTAACATGTAGATGATTTTATAAAATTTATAATTAATTGTTTAAGCGGCGTTGTGATTACATTATAATGTTATGTAGATTACAATATGAAAAAAACATATGTTTTAGATACCAACGTTTTGCTTAGCGATCCTAATTCGATATTTTCATTCGAAGATAACGATTTAATCATTCCAATGGCGGTGTTGGAGGAATTAGATCATCACAAGAGTCGATTGGACGAAGTCGGTCGCGCCGGTCGACAAATCTCTAGGACATTAGATGAAATGAGATCGAAGGGCAGCCTGATTGATGGCGTCGCGCTACAAAATGGCGCGACACTTAAAATTGTAGCTATCAACCCAAGTATCTTGACAAATCTTCCGCCAGAATTATTGTCTTCGAAGGTCGACAATATGATTATTTCTTTCATGTTACAATTGAATCGTGAAAATCAATCAGCTACATTAGTTACCAAGGATATTAATGTAAGAATAAAGTGTGATTCTCTCGGTGTCAAATGTGAAGATTATTTAAAGATGAGAGTTACCGCCGATGCAGAACACTTTTATAGAGGCGTTGCTGTCATAGAAGTCGACGAAGATAGAGTAGAAAAGTTTTATGAAGAAAGCCAATTGTTATTGGTGCCTAAAGAAACAAAAAATAATGCGCTATATCCAAATCAAATAGTCGTAATAAAAAATACGGGACGAGAAGGTAAGACGACAAAGTCAGCTTTGTCGAAATGTATATCGATTGACAAGCCACTGGTTCCCATTGCTAAGATCGAGCAAGCGTTTGGTCTTAAGCCTCGTAATAAAGAACAGTCATTTTCACTTGATTTATTATTCGATGAGAATATTAGACTTCTTACTTTGACTGGTCCATCGGGTACAGGGAAAACATGCTTGGCTATTGCCGCAGCTCTTGAACAATTAAAAGGAATAGGAAATACGAGCTGCGCAAAATATGAAAAATTAATCGTTACGCGTCCAGTCCAACCAGTTGGTAAAGACATTGGCTTTCTTCCAGGTACACTCGAAGAAAAAATGGAACCGTGGATTTCTCCGATTCGTGATAATGTTAATTTTTTAATGAATAATCGTAAAGGAAACAAAAAGCGTGTATCTATAGATTCGACAAAGTCATCGTTCGGTGACGATCATTATTTGAAACTTATGCAAGATAAGGGCCTTATTGAAATTGAAGCAATCACGTTCATTCGCGGTAGATCGATTCCAAATGCGTATATCATTATCGATGAAGCACAAAATCTTTCGATGCATGAACTAAAAACGATTATTACTCGTGTCGGTGACGGAACAAAATTAATTCTTACGGGAGATATAGAACAAATTGACAATGTTCATGTTGACGTTTTTACGAATGGTCTAACATACGCGGTTGAAAAGTTTAAGGAGTATGGTATCGCAGGTCACGTTAATCTAATTAAGGGTGAGAGATCAGAGCTAGCAACGTTGGCGTCAAAGATACTATGAGCTTTTTAGGCTGTTATTGAGTAAGTCGACATATTTGTTATAAGCAAAAATGAGTGGAATATTAGATAATAAAACTAGAGTCATTGATGCGATACTAACATACGAAGGTCGTCGACAAATGGCCGAAGGTACGTTTAGCGTGAACTATGCTACATTTACCGACGCTCATGTTGTATATGAACATGATCAACATGAAGGCCATGTTGATCCTACAAAAAAAATATATTTAGAGGCGTTCAATGCGCCACAGGATCAAATTACATTTGAAGCAGACGATTCTGGCTTGCTAAATCCGTTTAGTCCATTTTCTCAATTTAATTCAAATAGCGTTATAAGCAGAGGTAAATTAAAAAAAATAGAGACTAATTTTATATCTGGAACATTTTCAGACACCGTTATTTCGGGCTCGAAGTTTGCATCACAAATAGAAGGTTTATTAACATCGTCGATTGACAATTTTCAAAAATTACAAATTTTAAGCACCGTTGATAGATTATTTAACGATGATCAATTTGCTCTAAGCTCTAACGAGGTTGAATTTCGAATTGTACCAAACGTAGAGACGATTCAAATGGTTTATCCAACGTCGACGTTTTTAATTGATTCGTTGTTTAACGATGAAAAATTAAGAAATTTAATCAATTTTAGGTGGTTACCGCCTATAAAAAAAATAGGTCCCGGTGAATTGATAGATAAAACGAATGCTATTGATTTAACCAATAGAGGATACGGATTGGGAAATTATCCTCCATGGGGACAAATCGAAAAACTTACATTCGAAAGAATAAAAAAAGAATTAAAGGCATACGAAGAAAATTCAAAAATCGTTTATTTCGATCCAACATCTCGAGATAATGACATAGTGGCTCAATTTTTTGAAATAACTGATAATGAAATAAGAAAATTAGACATTATTGACTATGGCAAGATCTACAATAATTCTCAAACAATTAAGATAGCGACTCATCATGTATTTTTTGCTGGTAAACTTATAACTGACGAAAATGGTACTGATTCTTTTATACATTTATTTACTTTGGTTTTTGGACCTAGTGACGAAGAATTTTGATGAGGTTTAATAATGCAATCGTATTCCTTTGCGAATAAGCAAAAAAACTTAATTGAAACTTCTCCTCACTTTGCTACCTTGGTTGCCGAGGAAGAAGATTCGTATATTTTTCAATTCGTTTTTAAGACATCTAAAACCGCCATTATCAATAAGTCTCTTACCAAAGTGGTAATCAAGTGTGTTAATTCGAATGTGTTTATTGACAATAATTCGAATATTCAAAAATTAAGCGCGTCTCCGCAGCAAAAAAAAGCGACGATATCGCAAACCGGAAAATTCGAAATAGAAAATATTTTATTTAAACATGCTAGACAACTTAAGTTAGCAACAGCAAAACGAAATAGCGTAATCGCAGAAGAAACGATTAATTTATATGAATTAGTTGGATACAACGTTGCTAAAGCACTTCGTTCAGGTAAAAAAGCAGCAGAGATAGAAGAAATGTATTCATATTTGGACTGCTTGGAATTGACTAATGGTAATTTTGAAATTTCGCAATTTTCCTCTCTAATTCAAAAAGATATCAGAGATCTTAATCTGGAGCTAATTGCCAGTTATCTTATTCATCCCGCGAAAGCAGTTAATGATGATATTAACGTTGATATAATCAAATCGATAAGAAACTATTATACGCACGATGCCTTACAATTTTTGCCAAGAGAAAAGGCCTATTACACGTCAATAAAAAAGAAAAAGCTAGTCGATAAAATATCGATACCCGTATTTTTGACAGTGCCCAAAAGATTAGTACAAGGAAATTTCGATGTTCATTTTGAAGTTTTAAAACTCGAATGGAATAAGACAAAATTAACCGCATCAGAAGTGCCAGTAGAAAGAAAAATAGCATCAGTTAATTTATTTAAACATTTAAAGTTTTTTAAACAACCTATTATTCGTCCCACTCTTCATGCGCCGACAGAAGACTTTCAGGAAGTTATGGCGCTACAAAAAGACGTAAATTCGAATTATCTTAAAATTGAAAAGAAAGAAATGAATAATCGTGGAGAATGTACGCGATATGTTACACTTTCTGAAGATTCAACTACGCGTATTGGTGAATCTACTTCGGTGAGTGAATCGATACCCGATAATAAATTTAATATATTTCGTTGCATTTCGGGTGATTCCATTACCACGATATTAAATCCTCGCGTCGATGGTATTATTTCTGGAAAAGTAATTCCTATCGACTCAACGAGAATGATAATTTCCAATAGAATTGGCGCTACCGATGCTGTCGAAATTACTATAAAGTATCCACCACCCTATGCTTCGCAATTTCAAGTTAGTAGATCTACTTGGAGTGGTTCACATTTTGGAAGAAAGGAAATAATTGCTCCATATCAAAATTTTGACGGTACTTCGTCTATGATTCTTGATACTTTGGTAAAAAATGGAAATATCTATGAATATTTTTTGAGCTATAAAACGCTATCAGGAGAGGTTAGGACATCGATTAGTCAACTTCATGATTACAAAAAAATTAATCCTATTAACGGTGCTACAGTTGTTATCGATTCGCCGCAAGCGTCTATCGTGAATGGAAGATTAGCATTAAGATTTAATATATTGACGTCGGAATTAAAAAATTCAGAAAATTCAATTTCGCATTTAATAAATCAAACAAGTTCGAATGAGGCTTTAAAAAACGCGTTGAATGGATTAAAAAGTGCTGATAAAATTGATGATGTAATTTATCATAAAGTAGCAAGAATAAATTTACGAACAGGGGTTCGAGAATATTTTAACAACATAGAATCAGATACGACAATTGGATTTACTCCTGGTGTACAGTTTCTTGCAGACGATGAAAGAAATCGTAGAAAACATGGAATAGAACAATTAGATTCTACAGCCGATTATTTATATGAAGTAAGAACCTTTGTTAGAAATCCTCTTTCGTTAGTTAAGGGATTTATTCAACTAGTTGCCTTACCACCGACTTCCGTTAGGGCTTCTCCTAAGATTTTTTATTATAATCCACACAAGTGGAGACAACCCGATGTTTTAGAAACGGGTACAATTTCTGCAGTCGATGATCATGATAATTTTTTAACAAAAAAAATCGAAGAAGATGGTGAGATAGGTGTAACGGCGACTTACTTATTGACTGGCACAAATCGATTGCTGTCAGTTAGTTCGCCTAGTGTAGAGAGGATCGATATAAATAAGGTTAAATTATCTTGGGGGTTAGTTGGAGATATCGTCGAATTCGATCATTTCGTGATTGTTAAAGAAGTTAATAGGGTTAGAAGCTTGCTCGGCGCCGTCATCGGCCAGGAATTAATTGACTTTTTGAATCCTAACGATGTAGGGACGATTATCTATTATGTAATTCCTGTTTTATATGACTTTTCAACAGGAACCGCGACCAGATCGAACGCAATTATAGTCGATCCAGAGGAATTGCAATTTAAACAACAGATTTCGGAGATATAAGTGTTAACAAAATCTAGGATATTCAAACATGGAAATGTTGTTGCTCAATCGATTAAGGGATCAGCTCATAATATTGCTAGCGCAGAAATACCAAGACCAGTAAACGCGTCTTATGAAACTACAAAGAATCGCCTAGACGAAACGCTAACAATACCCTCGATAAATCAACAAAGAAAAGTCGAACCATTCGATACTACTACAGGAATTATTAGTAATAGTCCTGAAATTATTGCATTTTCAAATTTCATACCAGTATACGATGGATATAATGAGTTAAATGAATTTGGTCAAAGCCTGCAGGCAAAACAAGACTCTTTTTTGATTAGAGCGTCAAAAGCCGTACAAGATTTAATAGTGACGCCCGAATTTACATTTTTAAAAAATGCTAGTGATGCGAATGCCTCTTTGATATTAGAATATCTCGAAGGTCACGTCAGGGGAATCGAAGAGTTTTTAAGTCATTTTTCTTTGATTAGAAAAAAACTAGATTTTAGATACCCAATAGATATAAACACCTTGAAACTAACGGGTATTTTGCCGCCCGATTACAACTTAAATGACCCAGAATCACAGGCATTTTATGCTAATTTATTACCCCTCACCGTTGATGAAATACTGAATGAACCCGCTAGCGTTACTAATACGTGGACGCCGACTAAGATTTGGCTGCAATGTTGTTTAGAACTAAAAGAGACGCTAGCCAACGGAATGGTTCAATCGTTTTTATCAGATGGTACTATTTCAAGTGTAGATCCAGGCAACTATTCCTACTATGATCCCTTTAGCATAAATCCTGCGCGTTCTTCATTGGTAAAAAAATTTGGATTTAATGATAAGCAGATAATTGCGCGTCCTTTATTTAATTTGTTGAGGGGTGATACCGACAACTTGGGATCGATCGTATCATCCGTCGCCGCGGCATTTAGACCAAATTCTATTTTTAATCAAAAAATATTTTCTGATATTTCTAGCATAGACGAATCGATAGCAAAGTTAAGTCATATCTTGTGCAAAGAGTATGTTTATTCGACAAAGATGAGAACTGAGATTGTTTCTGATTATGGTTATCCATTTAGCTTCGGCGGCAAAAATGTTAACGTGTGGAATCACTTAATTGGACAAGTCGGTGCCGATATAACCGATATCTCTTCGACGCCACTTGGGGGTGGTAAATCGTTAACTAGCTTAGCACAATCTATTGAACCAGGTGGAACCGAAGTTTTGTCTTTTGAAGACAGGTATATCAATGATAATGTAGGTACGGTTAGACCAAATGTTGTCATAACTCCAGGAACTTTTTATTATTTAGAGAGTTCGATAAATCCAACATCAAGTGGCTTTGATGTAACAAGATTAAATCGTTATTTAACGCGATTAAATTCTGCAACAAATATGCTAAAAATGGTTAAAGAAGATCTTGCGTTTAAACAAGAAATACCTTATTCGAGCGTGTTAAATAAAGTTACTAATATTGCCGAAATGGGTGTTACTATTGATGGTACCCTAAGAGCTAATATTGATACGATAAAAGACCAAAAACAATACGAAATAAAAGATGCTCTTTCGAGTCCCATTGGTCTATTAAGGCATATTGAAAAAAATATTTTCGGTGGATCTGGCTTGCTAAGAAGAAGCGTTGGACCGATGTTATGGACAAATAAAAATACCAAAAATATAGATTCCGACGTTAGCGCTCTTTTAATTTCTCTTGCAATAGATAATGATGACGCTGAGTTACAGGCGTTGATGTTTCTACATCAACTATACGCGACTAGTAATATGAGAAATACGATGACAGAATCTGATCCGACGGCGCTACCCCCACCAGGTGAAAGCGTCGTTAAGATAAAAATAGTTGATGCAATATTACAGAGAATTAAAGAACTACTTGATACGAATACGGTTAATTCTCATATAAGTGCCAATGCAGAAATAGCCATATCACTATCTACGATTAGAGAAGCTTTATTGTCCTCGTTTCTCTCACCCAATTTAAAAATATTAAATCAAATAGGATTATTATTAGTTGGATTTGACGAAAATTTCGATACAAGCGATCCAAGATCAAGAACAAGCGGCCGATTTTTTTTAGAGCAAACAAGAAATGTTGGTGTTGTATCGCAAATTAAAAATACTATTAACTCGATCAATGTACCGACAGATAAAAAATCATCCTACTCGGGGATTCAAAAAACGCTATATCTTACGGCGTTATTTAAGTTGTGCTGTCTAATGGTTCATGCGGCAAATCCTGAAAGACTAAATTCGATAAAAAAACCAAATATGAGAGTGCAAGCCGATGATAAAGTTGTTGTTCGCAAAATACGAAATGCGGTCATTGGAGTTTTTTTTGCAGCAGATGAAATAAATCAAGGTAATACAAATTTTAGTTTATTAGAAAATGATTCGAATGGTGGACAGTCTTTTGGTCTTTCGAAAATGCCAAATATGGCCCCTCAAGCAAACAAGGTTTTTAATTCATCGATACCTGGAATAAAAAAAATAAGTAGTAATAATTTTCAAAAACAAAAAATTGGAGTTTTTGAACTACCGGCTTCGCTCAAGAGCGGAATTAAGGTTTTTGGGAGCGGTGGACAAAATAAAAAATTCGATGTTTTTACCAATATGAGTTCTAATTCTGCACTTGTTGCGCTACAATACGATGACATTATTGTTAAAGCGGAAAGCATGCTTGACGATTACGATAAAAAAATGACAAAATTTGTCGATAGATTTTATACCTTCGTTTATGGTTTAAAAAGCGAATTTACATCACTAAAAAATAATCTGCAACTCAAATCAGGACTATACGGTAGAACGCTAACAACGTTGTCGCGCCAAATTGGAAATCCCGCTTTAACGAGAGCTCTATTTTCTGAAGAGCAGTTGTTATTAGCACGAAGTAAGTTCGAAGATTATATGATTCGTCTAAGGGGTGATTACATTTCTCCTATTAGGGATTCGGCACCTCATTTCTCTAATCTAAAAGGTGTTAATAGTTTTGAATATACTTTGCCTATAGAGGATGTGCATCTAGTCTCGTGGAACACGTTTTTAAAGAGTTTTTTATCGTCAGGAGAATATGTCGAAGGCGCGGGATCAAATAAAAAAATTATTTCTATTGGTATACCACAAAAGTTGCACAGAAGAATGAGAGTTAATTCTTCTAACTTGAGTGGCTTAGCGCAAAGAAATAGTTTGATTAAGATGTGTATCTATAGAGTAAATGCATTTCTACCGGATGTTATATACAAACCAAAAATGTATCTTTTTGATTTAAAGCTATTTCCAACCAGAATTTTAGGAAATTTTGTGTCCAATGGATTTAGCGTATCACCCGATGAAGATGTGTATACAAGTACGAATTATTTACAATCGTCACAGCCCGCCGGTGCCGTCGTTTCTGAGTTAGGAGCGACATATGAATTACCACCGCTTCTTTATAACAGCGCTTTATCCAGAGATGTAATAAAATTTATACCTCATTGGAAGAGCGTTGGAGATTATAGATTTAAATTAGTTGATTCTTCTGAAAAATTATCTCTTCGCGATTCAGATTATTCGTTTTTGTCTAGCGGCGAATTTAATCAAGTTTTTGATAATCACTCTATTAGTTTTTTATTAGAAGAATATTTGAGATATGTTACTGACATGCCATTTGACGAACAAAAGTATCAACAGTACGATGTTATTTCTAAAAAATCGCAATCTCAATTTTCGAAATTTGTGAGCGAATTTACAAAGACGAGTAATTTAAAATCGACAACAGATAATTTCTATAACGATGAAACGATACTTTCAAGTCAATTTACCATTATCAAGTCTTTGATTTTACCAAAAAAATTTGATAGAGTATTTCACATTATTTTTGATCCGGACGATTTCGAAATTGATGAAAGAACGTCTAAAAAAACTATTGAAAAGTATATTGGGATAGGTGGAGATGTAGCGAGTTTAAGCAAAAATGAAAAAGACGAGCCGACGTTCGATAAATATTATGTCGCGTTAGAAACGCACGAAGGGAATGATGCGTCATGACGTCTAGTTTCAAACCAGAAACGACGCAATCTAGTTTTTCTAGACCCTCTGCACCCGTCGTATCCATGAATATACCAAAAGTCAATGGATTTATTGCGAAATTTTTCTACAATTACTATATGCCAGATGAAAGGACGAACGAGAGTCCGAGTATTCCAGATTATCTGAAAAGAAAATCGATAGAACAGGTTAATACAGAGGTTGTAGATTTTTCTTTAAGAGTGCCACGCTATATTAAGCTTCAATGGGAAAGTCCCGCTGGCATGATTGCGCCACCGGGACCCTTGCTGGCGAATAGTCCTGCCGCCTCTATTCGATCTAATCTTGACAAGATCCAAACAGAAGAATCGTTTTTAAAATCAAAATTTTCGTCTCATTCGATTTCAAGTTATAGTTCGATCACCGATGCGAACGCGGAGATTATGAGTATAGGGGGAAGTTTATATCCTGGTTTGGACGCATCGCTTTCTGAAATTAACGACGGATCGACTAACGATCCGTTGGAACAGCAGTCGCTAGCGGCGAGTAATTCTACGCAAACCTCGCTGATAAAATCGCAATTACCAACATCAATAGTAAATTATGATTCTCCTTCGTCGAAGTCCTCGTTTATTATTCCCAAGGTTTCTTCTCAAAAAGAAAGTATAATGCCGCTTCCTAACTCGCTTCCGGGAATACGTAAACAGCAGCAATATACTTTACCTAATGATACTTTAAAGGACGTTGGATTTAGCTTATCAAAACTAGTTGATACCTATAATCAAAATGGTATACAGGGATTTACAGTGGCGATGCAAACGCAAAAGGGAGCATCTTCTGAAAAAGATAAATTTAATAGTGTATCTAGTGCAGTAAAAAATATAGAAGATATCGCAACAAATCCGTTTAAGTCTCTTGGTATCGCTTTTTATGATAAAAACAATAGTCAAATAAACGTCGATCTGGGATATAAGTCGCTAAAAGACAAAATAAATAAAAATCCACTGCACGTACAAATCAATAAATTAACAAGCATTGACATATTTGCGTCATCGTCCATTATTACGAGTAAGGATTTAAAAAATATAAATCTAGGTTATAGACAGGCGAATAAAGAATCAGCCGAACTCGATGATGTATTCGCACATCCTACGTACGTAGGGCCAGTCGTTCAAACGCCAGACTCATTCGAATCTTCAGCTGGTTTAGCGGGTTATTTAATAGAAAGATCTGTATATACCAACGGTGGTTTCGAAAAAGATAAAACATACACGATAGAAAATGCGTACGTTACGGACTTCGTCGATACGTCAGTATTATTTGGCAAAGAGTATTTTTATTCGATTAGGTCGATCGTCAGAGTTTCTACGACGGGGTATGACGAAGAAACCAATGAGATAAGAGAAATTCAATATTTTATTGGATCGAGATCAATAGATACGACAATAAAAACTTTCGAATTTGTTCCACCACCGCAACCCGTAGATCTAAATTTTATTTGGGACTATAAAAATAAAAAATTACAAATTACGTGGGGTATGCCAGTTAATTCGCAAAGAGATATTACACAATTTCAGGTTTTTAGAAGAGAGAAAATCGAAGAGCCATTTGAATTAATTTCGCAAAAATGCTTTGATAACTCTAAATTAAAATATCGAACTGGTGAAATAATAGATGGTAATTTAAAAAGTACATCGTCAGAAAATTTACAATTTGTTCAATATTCTGATCAACCCGTGATGTTTCATATCGATGATGACTTTAAGTCGGATTTTGTTAATTTAAAATCTTCAAAATTTATTTACACTATTGCTTCAATTGATGCCCACGGGATGTCTTCGAACTATGGTGCACAATTTGAAGTAGTATTTGATTTTTTTAAGAATGCGCTAGTTAAGAAATTAATTAGTTCGCCTGGCGCGCCGAAACCATATCCAAATTTGTATGTAAAAATTGATGCATTTAAGGACGTTATTAAAACGAGTGGTATCAATTCGACTAAATTAAAGATTTATTTTATGCCAGAATATTTTAAAGTGTCATATAGTAATGGTCGTATTCAGAGAATGGTAACGACGAAACAAGATAATGCATATTACAAAATTCAATTTATCAATCTTCAGAATCAAAAAGGTGATTCTTTAAAAATTAATATTGATGATCCTCACGAGTTGACAAAATAAAGTATTAATTTTAGGAATTCTATATCTATTGTAAGATTATGTGTGTGGAGGCTATAAATGGGCTGGCTTGATAATTCGACTAACAATATTATACTTGATGCAGTTCTTACCGATCATGGTCGTCAAGCGCTTGCTAGAAATGACGGTTCTTTTAGAATCGCAAAGTTTGCTCTTGGTGATGATGAAATCAATTATGGTATTATTACAAAGTACGGTAGGACCGTCGGAAGAGAAAAAATTGAAAAGAATACACCAATTTTTGAGGCTTTTACCAATCAAAATTTGGGTTTAAAATATAGAATAATTAGTGCGCCTAGACCTTTTATTTATTTGCCAAGATTGACGCTTGTACCAATGACACAAACTTCAGTGTCGTTAACGACTAGCGGCGACACGATTTCTGCATTCATTAAGCTTGAACAACAACCACAAGGTGGTGAAGTTGCAATTGACGCAGACTTGATTGAAGTTAATTTTGATGTATACGTACCTGATCTATTTTTGACAATACAAAATCAAGCTGCGATAGGTTCTCCTGATTCGAATAAAATTGCGAAATATGTTATTAGAACAACGAATGGCGGAACAGTTCCAACGTTGGAATTTACGTTGCGCGCTAAACCCTTGACATCTACCATATTTACTACGTACGGTAGGGTTACTACGACGTCATCACGAGAAATAACGACGTCTGTTAAAGTTGTTGGTAGAAGCTCGGGCGCCGTCGTCGAAATACCAGTTACCATTACTTCGACGTTACGTTAATATAAAGTGTAAATAATAAGGAAACTAAAGATGGCGACATTTCACGAACTAGCACCTGGTGATATAAAAACAGCAAGATCATTTTTAAATCAACTTATTGATGTCCTACAAGAAGATATTAGCGGATCCACATCGCGAAGAAAATATCAACATTTCGTAACAGGCGGCGTCGGTCCAGGCGTGACGTCTTCATTGTTTCAAACGGTATACGATCAAGATTTTACGCTACAGACGGCAAACGCGGTGTTCGATATAACAATGGGTCTTGCCTCCGATACCGTTCTTACTACAGGTATAGCCGCCATAACAAAAACCGAAACTGACGCCGTAGGAAAAACACTTTATCCAAGTAGCTCATTAATGATGCGAGAGAAAGTTGATATATATCGACAATTCGCACAAACGCTTTTGGGCAATGGCGATTCTTTATTTAGGGTGCCTCTCGAAGGAACCAATGTCGCTAATATTGACGCTGCAATGTTTATTGCTTTTAAGCGTCTCTTCGCAAGAGATCAAATTAAACGAGAAACATTCGCTATGCGATTTTATCAAACTGCGTCGTATGTTTCCCGGCCCGCGGGAAGTGATCAGCCTCCATTTGATTCTGATTTTGATGGACTTACTAATTTGAACGTTACAACGTTAACTGGATCTGTAATTTTTACAGATCTTGGCGCATCGACTCAAAAATTTGCTGCCGCTGGTGGACAATACGGTATAATTGTCGATTCTGCAAATACTTCTAGACAAGTTGGTTTGATGTTTTATGACGCTGGCGTTGCTATTTTTGATCTTGCAAAGATTACTTCGGGTAGTCAATTTATGTCGGGTACTATTGATGCGATGCACGTTTTAGGTCAATTGACGTTAGGAAACTTTGGAACTGAAACGTACAATACAGCAAAATTTATTCCCGATTTTGTTACATCGGGAAGTATCGATAATATCATCGATCACGTATGTGCTACTCGCTTTCAATCAGGATCTTTGACGGCGATTACATTCCAAAATGTAACGAATATTAATTCTTCTTTAATATTTTGTCGAGCACCAGCGGACGAGTTTAATTATTCTTCGAATCCAACATTTATTGATACGTCGGCAAATTCAAGAGGTAGAATCGTAGTTATAGATCCAGGAGAAGAGGATAAACAAGAGTCTTTTACATTCGTTACGGGTATTGGTATGTACGATGCAGCTGGTAACTTATTGGCGGTTGCAAAATTAAGTCGTCCCGTTGAAAAAAGTCCAGAACGAGATCTTACATTTAGGGTTCGTTTGGATTTTGCGAAAAAGAAAACGTTAAGATATACAAAATAATATTCCACGCATGGGCGTGGATATGATTTTAGGATCGCGAATAAGATTTATGAAATTTGTTACGAAAAGATTTTAGAGATGAAGTCGAGTTCTATTAAGATAGGCAACAGAACATATTCAATAGCTTCGATCGATGATGAATCTTTTGATTCTCTTCTTTTGCGAAAGGGAATTTCTGACGATGAAATAAAAAGTTTTATTGATTATGACGATCAATTAATTCTAGTTAGAGAAAAATTACAAAAAGACCATAGACAAGAATTGATATTACATGAAATACTTCATTCGTGTATTGAAGATTCTGGAATTGTCCAAGACGAATTCGTCGAAAATTTCATTAGGATCTTATCTCCAAGGCTAATAGGGCTAATTGAATACTTACCGGGCGTGTTAAATGAATCTGTTTAACATGTCATCATATTTTTATTGATGTATAATTACCTAGAAATTAAATATTCGTTTTTAAGGTCAATTAGATAAATTTTCGAAATGCAACCATAGCTACAAACCCATTAAGCGGGTTTACTGGAATGTTAAAATGGCAATATTGCCCGTTACAATAGATGATGTTGAGTTCTTTACGACGATCATTAATCCCAGGCGTTCATATGCTTCATCTAGTATCACGGGCACCACGGACTCAATTAACGTTTTTGCGCGATCATCCAAAATAGAAAAAGAAATTAGGCCTTTGGCGAATTTTACTTCATCGATTGCTAACGATGAAGATATTGAACTCTATCGTCAGGCAGTTTTGTCTGTTGCAAGACGAACCCCGATTAGCGGTTCGTTTTTTGTAAATATAGAAGACTATATCGATGAAGTTAATCAACAGCCTAGATCTGCAAAAAAACAAAAACAACTAAACATAATTAGATTTACGCCCTCCGTTTCTTTTACATCGAATACTATAAAAAAGTTGAATGTAAAAGAAACTTTGATGCCTTATTATCGAATGTCGTATCCTTCGGCTCAGTGGGCATACACGAATTATCATAGTTTAAATTTTTTTTCATCTCAAACCGCACCGACTTCGTCAGTATTGTTGTACCCAAGTCTAGAAGGCGTCGACCTCCCTGAGCACGTGGGGTACGTAAGCGGTACATACGCTTTATCTGGCGCATTTTCTTTCGATTTTCATATAAATCCCCGGTACAAAAAAGACGAAATAACGCAAGGTCATTTTAAGACGGGGACAATATTTCATTTGTCGTCTAGTTACGCGTTATCGTTGCTCACGGGCTCGGCGAGGGACGAAAATGGTTTTCCGGCAAGTTTTAGACTCATGTTACAATTGAGTCACAGTGCTGATGTATCTCCTTCGCGTGCAATACCAGGTACTTATCCTAACGATTTAATATTTTTATCAGACGATAATATCCTTGAGTGGAACAGGTGGAATCGCGTAGTTGTTCGCTGGGGTACAAATTTAATCAATGATGGAACTGGATCTTTTAACGTCGGTGGCGTAGATCGCGGAACATTTATTGTTCCTTCAGGTACGATCATGCCAAAGATATATACGTCTAAGGACGACCCAAACATACTTTGTTTGGGCAACTTTTATGAAGGTACGAATACGGGCGACGAAAGTCAAGCATATTTTTTTAGCGATATATCTTCGGTCAGAGAGGGCATCGAAGAATTAGTTGATAGTGGAGGTACGCTCGATCAACCAGATGACTATAGATTTAATCATCCGCTGAAAGCAGAAATTCATTCGGTTATGATTCGTAGAGACTATTTGAACGATCGACAAATTCTTGCGACGTCATCGAGCAACCCAGGAATCATAGATCCAAAAAAGATAGCATTTTATGTACCACCATTTTTTATTGAAAATACAAATATTCGTAGATTTACTGATGCGCCTTCGCTCGGCGGAGACGCGTACGGTGGCATATTACAAACTCCATTTTTTGAGATAGACGGCTCCACGGACGATCCTTTTAACGTTGCGATGGCGTTCGGTGTAAATGGTCACTACATCAACCTAGAAAACTTTACGAAAGATTTTGCGAACGAGGTATTTCCACGATTACATCATTTATCTGGAACGGCGCTTGATAATACGACGGACGCGATACCGGCTAACGAATTTTTGTACGCTGATTCTTTTGTTAGAAAAAGAAATTTGACAATTTTACCGTGCGACGACGGAACCTTCGTACCAAACTATCAAATCATAGCAAATAAGGTCGATAATAAAGCCCTCGATGCGTGGGGTCGGCTCGATTTAAGTTTAATTAATTTGGACAACTTATTAAGCACCTCATCGTTGTTATTTGGCAAAAATCATGACGTCGATCACGATCCAACACTAACAAATCAACAAGTTGGATTTACACCAGAAAATCCAGGTCACGCACCTGGTGCAGCCGTTCTAAACATTAAAAAAAGAATAGAAGGAATAATTGCGACGGACGAGGGTAGCTATGGCCCAGGTGTCCAACGAGACGTTCCATTGACAATTTTTCAACGATTAAAGGATTCATCTTCTAATCAGGTCGTATTTTTCGAAATAAGTAATTTGTTTTATGGTAGCAGAATTATGCCGGGTAGCTTTGAAATTACTGATTCTGCTTTATCTGGCTCGAATGGAATAATTTCGATTAAGCTAAAGGATGATGGATTCGGAAATATTTATCGAGCCGACGCAGATACGCCACACTGTACGTGGAATTCAGTCGGTAATATTTTTTATAACGAAGGCATAGTTTTAATCAAGAGTCCACATTTGTACTTTTTTGGTAAAGAACAATACGACATGTCGTTTAGAGGAGAGCATCATTTATTCACTTCAAAATATGATATTGTTGCCCCACGTGGATTTTTAAATTCTTCATCAAATTCGACGTTTATTGCTACACAAGGTTCGCTCAGCGCATCGCTCGATTCAAGTGATAAGGATATGTTCGTTTATATCTCGGGTATAAATTTTCACGATGAAAACTTGAATGTTGTCGCAAAAGTAGCGTTAGCGCAGCCAATTATGAAACGCGAGGGAGAACGCCTGATGTTTAAGACCACTTTTGATTTTTAGATTTAGCCACGTTGGCGTATGGCGTATGTTTATTTCGTTTTACCACGAGACGAACTAGGGCTGAGATGAATATTTTAAATTTGGATTTTTGTGTCTATCATCGCGATTAAGAAAAAAAGAAAAAGAAAACGTAAGAGTCGTTACATTCGAGGCGTCCACATATCACCTTTCGCCGGAGCATGTCGATTTAGGTCTTCATGGGAACAAAATTATATGATCTATTTGGACGAAAATCCCGACGTCGTTTCGTGGTCATATGAAAAACTTATTATTGAATATGTTTCTAATGTGAAGACAAAAAAAGTACGTAAGTACTATCCTGATTTTCAAGTAGAATATCGTGATGGTAAAAAAGTTGTGATAGAAATTAAGCCTTCTCGTAAGTTGCAACAGGCAATCGTTGTTAAGAAAATTAATGCGGTTACACAATGGTGCGCTATTCACAATTTAACATTTAAAATATTGACAGAAATCGACCTAAGAGACATGGGGTTAATTTAAAAATATTTTTTTAATGCGTCATCAGTATCGTCGATGTTACGTTCTTCTTTCTTCACTCGCCGATTATTCGTGTGCTCAAAATGATATTAGTATTGTATTTTAATGTATTGGTCGTTCCGGCATCCACGCATTAAGGATTGAATTACCTAGATGAAGTTTTTAGGCCTCGATATTTCTACTTCTTGTACCGGCATATGTCTCTTAAGTGATAATGATATTTTGTCATTGGATTTTATCGATCTGAGTAAGTGCAAAACGTTATGGCTAAAGGCCGACGTCACTAGAAATAAGTTGATGGATATTTTTCAAAAATTTGGTAATATTGATGTTCTTTCTATCGAAGAGCCCTTGATGGGGTTTCAAAAGGGGATGTCGTCTGCAGCCACAATAGCCACGCTCATGAAATTCAATGGAATGACGTCTTTGATTTCGAGAGACATATTTGGAATCGATCCCGAATATATTTCAGCCGCTCACGCTCGCAAACTTTGTGGAATTAAAATACAACGTACATCTATTGCTGGTATGAGTGGAAAAGAGCAGGTTTTTAAATACATGGCTGAACATGATCTTAAGCATATTCAATGGCCACTAAAGAAAAGTGGAAAAATTGTCGATTGGTCGAGAGATGCGACCGATAGTTATTGTGTAGCAAAAGCCTCGTCGATTTCTCGTCGATTAAAAATCGATTGATCGAATTTCATTTACAAAAAAGAAGTGTTGCGAAGAGATTGAAAAGTGCAAATTGACTAAGTTAGAATTAAAAAACTCTTACGTATTTTTAATCTATGATATCATTGACGAGTCTCGTCGATTTAATCGAATCCGCCTTCGGAAGAGGCAGATTATCTAAAAATAATAATTTCGATGTCCGTTGTCCTGTTTGTAATCCTTCCGATCCTCAAAAAAAGAAATTATCAATTTTATTGCCCTCATGTGCATGTCATTGTTGGGTATGCGGATGGAAGGCAAGAAGCATTGCTCCCTTATTGCGAAAATACGGGACGCAAAAACACCTCGAGGTGTATCGAGAATTGTCTGGATCGAATAATACTGTCGATTTTTCGATAATCGAAAAATCTCAAAAGATAGAATTACCTCACAATTTTCAACTGTTAACGCTAGCGAATATTGCAGATCCTGATGTTAGGGCGGCATGGAAATATATTCATGCACGAGGACTAACAGACAAAGACGCCTGGTATTTTAAATTCGGAATCTCTAACGAACTTCGCTGGAAAAGAAGGGTTATCATGCCTTCGTTCGATTCTTCTGGCGAATTGAATTACTTCATCGCGCGTGCTATAGACAAGATCACAAAGCCAAAATACGATAATCCTGACGTTGATAAGAACCCTATTGTTTTTAATGAAATTAATCTAAATTGGAATAAGAGATTAGTACTTTGTGAGGGCCCGTTCGATCTCGTAAAATGCCCAGAAAATTCTACGGCGTTGTTGGGTTCCGACCTCGATGAACGCCACGAAGTTTTTAATAAAATAGTGTTACATAATACCCCTATTGCTTTGGCGCTTGATGGTGATATGTGGCATAAAAAAATGCCAAAAGTCGTTAAAAAACTTCAAGAATATGATATCGATGTTGTTGTTGTTGACACTAGACCGTGGGGAGATCCAGGAAATATGACAAAATTTGAATTTGATAAGGCGCTAACAGAAGCTCGAGCCGTGGAATGGAATGAGATATTTTTTAATAGACTTAAGAAAGTTACGAAAATTAACTTTAGATTGTGATATTTAGTTACGATGAAAAATGTTATTTATTCAAACGTAATAACTCAAGAACGTCTTCGTCAAATAGTTCAAGAAGAGTTGGAACGAAAATATCTTATCGAAGAAGGTTTGTGGGATGACGTTAAGGACGGCGTTAAAAAGTTGTCTAGTTACGTTAGTGAAAAATTTAAATCTATTGTGTCTGAGTGGGCAAATACTATCGGCGAAAAAATCGAAGAACTATCTAAAGAACCCAAAGATCTAAAGTTGGTCATGTCGGCTATCAAACAAGGAATGAGTGAATCTGGAGAATCTTTACCTCTTGATGATACGCTAAAAATGGCAAAAAGCCTAAAGAAGGAAGATGCCCTCGCAGCCGTTCAAGAAGATTTTGAAGGCCCCGTAAAAACCACGGCAAAAAAGATGCAGACTGGAAAAGCCGTGGGAGAAGCGTATTCTATCCTTTCAACAAATAAATATATTTATCAACAAGGGGTCCTAAGCGAAATGGGACCAGAAACTTTATTAGGCTTTGGATTGGCAATTGTTGGTGGTTTACCGTTGCTTTTTAGCGGATTAATAAAGTTAGCGAAGCTTCTTAACGCGCACAAGGTAATGGAGTTATTTAAAAAAGCCGAGCACCTCGCTCATGCCTTCGAAGAAAAAGTTGTCGATTATCTAGTGCCAGATATGCTATCGTATCAAATTTATAAATTTTTGAACGGTAAGGGTTATTACGTGTCTAAAAATAAAAAATTATTATCGTATGATGACTACAAGAGCGATGTTGATAAATCTAATGCGAGAAAGAAAACAGATGGATTGGTTTATAAGGCGCTATTGATCTACTTCGCGATTAATGGACTTATTGGCGTTCTTAAGGCGGGAGCTTCATTGTTGGGTTTCGTAGAAGGCGGCGCGACGGCGATTAAAGGCGTCGAGCTAGTCCGTGGTGCAGAAGAAGTCGCCGCGCTCGTTCGTGCTAGCGAAATGGGCGTTGCGAGTACTATCGCCGCCCGAGCAGCGTCGGCAGTGTAATTTGAACAAATTGATGAGTTAAATATATGATATCATATATCGTAAATGATATTCCAAAATAAGTTGGAGAAAATTTAATGCGTCTTGCTCATCTCGCCGATATTCATTGGAGAGGCTTAAGTCGCCATCTTGAATATAGAGAAATATTTTCTACTTTTATAAAAGAGTGTAAGAAAAATAAAGTTGATCATATTTTTGTCGGTGGTGATATCTTTCACACAAAAACGTCAGGAATCTCTCCTGAATATATCGACCAGTTAACTTGGTGGCTCGAGTCGATGGCAAAAGTTGCTCAAGTTCACTTAACATTGGGAAATCACGACGGAAATTTATCAAATCCGTCTCGTCAGGATGCAGTGTCTCCTATCGTTAAGGCGCTACAGAACCCAAAAATTCATCTATATAAGAAAAGTGGCGTTTACGAATTTCATCCTGGCTATAATTGGTGTGTCTATAGTCTTTTTGATGAAGAGGGTTGGCCCAACGTTAAACCGCAACCAGGCAAAGTAAATATCGCTTGTTATCATGGACCTGTTAAGGGCTCGAAGACGGAAACGAATTGGGAACTAGAGGGAATTAATATCGAATTTTTTAAGGATTATCCGTTTGTTTTTCTCGGAGACATCCATCAAATGCAACATTTGGGTTATCGAGATAGTCTTGATGGAAAAAAGAAGCCATGGATTTCTTATCCTGGTACACCTGTACAGCAAAATTATGCCGAAGAATTAGATCACGGTTATTTACTTTGGGATATTGATGATCAACGTACTTGGGACGTTTCATTTAAAAAATTACCAAATCCAAAGCCCTACGTTACGATACCATGGAATGGATCAATTGCTGATTTGATAACATCTGCGTCCACGTATCCTGATGAAGCAAGATTTAGGATCAGGTCAACTTTAGCATTAGGACAAAAGGACTTTAGCTTAATTGGTCAAACATTAAAAAGTCTAAAATCCGCTACAGAAGTTACATTTAAATCCGACTTCGTCGGTGATAAAACGACGGTTCGAACTGGTACTTCTACGCTTGAGAAAGCCGATCTTCGTAATTCCGATGTGTTATTGAGACTAATTAGGGACTACTATACAAATGTACAAATAACTGATGAACAATGGAATGACGTTTTTGAACAAGTTAAGTCGTATCTCGCTTCGACAGTTCTTACCGAAGAAATGATTCGTAATTCGAAGTGGTCTCTTAGATATTTGGAATTTGATAATATGTTTGCGTATGGCGAAGGCAACGTAATTAATTTTGATAAACTTAATGGTATTGTTGGAATATTCGGTCCTAATCGCGCTGGCAAATCATCAATTCCTGGCGCGCTAATGTATACGCTATTTAATACGACCGATCGAGGTTCGTTGAAGAATATTCACGTTTGCAATATTCGTAAACCGTATTGCTCTTCGAAAGTCATTATTGCTCACGATGGAACAGACTACGTTATTGAACGCCAAACGACGAAGAGCGAAAATAAAAAAGGCGTCATAAGCGCAGCTACATCATTAAACATCTTTAAAATTAGAGAAGATGGTGGAGTCGATGATTTGGTTGGTGAACAACGAACCGATACAGAAAAAGTAGTTCGATCGCTTATTGGAAGTCAAGAAGATTTTATGATGACGTCTCTCGCCGCGCAAGGCGAAACAAGTCAATTTATTTCCCAAGGTTCTTCTCGGCGTCGGATAATCTTATCCAGATTTTTGGATCTCGATATTTTTGACAAAATGCACGATTTGTCCAACAAAGAACTTACGACACTTAAATCACAATTAAAAAATTATCCAGAAAAGAATTGGACATCGTTGATTCAACAAAATCGTGATGCCATAGCAGTAGTTGATAGAAATATTGATGATATTTATCAACAGATTAAAGATAAGCAATACACGCTTTCTCAACTACAGATTGAGTCATCGAAGTGTCATGGCGTGTCTGTTACAAAATCGCAAGTAGATTCTTTTGCAAAACAACTTACGATTCTTGAACAACGATATGAAACGTGTATTGCTAATGCCACTCGTCTTGAGATTGAAATTGATGATAATAATAAAAAATTAAAGACGATTGAGTCGATTAAGACAGAAAATGACGTGGGTTTGTTGAAATCTCAATTCGCCGTGTTAAAGGATCTTGAAGCTTCTTTGGCTTCTTTAAATTTTCTTTACGAGAAGGAAAGTTCACTATTCGATCAACAACGAAAATCTCTAAAAATATTAGATGATGTACCGTGTGGAGATGATTATCCATCATGTAAATTTATCAAGGATGCTTATGTTAATAAAGCGAAAGTCGTTGATCAACAAAACAGAGTTGAACAAGCACAGAAAAATTTGACAAAAACGAAATTATCTTTCGACGAACTTAAAAAAGAAAATTTGGTCGGTCGTCTAGAGAAGATGGAAAAACTTTTATTGTTAGAGACGAAATTGTCGTTAGAAATTTCTAAAAAAGAAATTGAGTTGGAAAGATTTTTATCATTGCGAACGACTCAAGAGCTAGAATTAAAAAGTGCAAGAGAAAAGTTCGCTATTTTTGAAGACGCTTTAAAAAATGATGATAATGTTGAGGCAGCTTCTATTCAATTGAATATTGAGAATATTTCCAAAGCCATAGATCTACTGGTGGCAGATAAAATAAGCGCAGCTACGCATAAAGGAAGACTTTCTGCAAATCTTGAAAAGATAAACGAAGAAAAAATAGCACGCGATTTACTTTTGGAGAGGATGAAGGTACACGAATTGGTGACAGTCGCTTTTTCGAAGAACGGCTTGCCGTTAATTATTACAAAATCGCAATTACCTATTATCAATGTAGAAATTGCAAAGATTCTTCACGGAATCGTAGATTTTACGATTGAACTTGAAAATGATGAAAATACCGACGCGTCAGAAATTTATATCAACTATGGTGATTCGAGACGAATTATCGAATTATGTTCTGGGATGGAGAAGATGTTGGCTTCTTTAGCAATCAGAGTAGCGTTGATTAATATTTCGTCTTTACCACGCCCTGATGTTTTTATAGTCGATGAAGGTTTTGGTACGTTGGATGATATTGCGATAGAGGCGTGTAATAGATTGCTCATTTCTTTAAAAAAGTATTTTAAAACGATTTTAATTATTACGCACGTAGATAGCGTCAAGGACATTGTTGATCACGTTTTAGAAATTACGAAAAATGAAAAAGATTCTAAAGTCGTTTTTGGTGCAGTTGCATGAAATATGAATGGTTACCCTATCCAAAAGATAGAAAAATTTGTCATCGTAGTAATTATGTAGTGATAGTTCCTTCTTCATACGACGAGGGTGCAGAACAACATATGCCTTTATTTTGTCAAGTTTGTGATATGCGATTTGGTCATAAAGACGACGAGACCACATATCGAAAATTTAAATGTTGCACTTTTTGCGCTGATACTTGGGCGTATTCCAACAAAGAAAAATGGGAATTAGGCTGGCGACCTTCACAAGATGTCATAAAAAATATAGTCGCAAAAAGATCTTTTGTCGATCCACGCATCGTCTTCGAGTGATAGTAGTATATTTAAGATTGGAGATGCTATGCCTAAAATCGATTATAATGCCCTTGGACAAGCTATAGATACGACATGGGGAAGATCTTCGACGCCCAAAACCGCTTCATATTCAGTTAAGTTTACTCTTGCGGGAGACGTTTTAATAGCTTCTTATCAGGCGATCGTAAATTTTGCTTCCGAAAAAGAGATGTTAATGATGAAAAGGATGTACGAAGATGAATCTAATGATGTGATTCAAACCACGCTTAAAAGTGTTAAAGCCACGTATAAAGGTATTTCGGGTGCCGTGCTAGCGACTAAAGAACGCTCTACTGATACTTCGATTGAGATAATTGGTTTTAACGTACACAACCCCAAAAGAACCGCTTTCTTTCGTAGAAAGGCCGCGTTCGAAATAGCCTGATGCAACCCTTAACCAGAAATCAACAAATACAAGAGATTGTTAAGTGTGGAAAAAATCCTGCGTACTTCATGAAGAATTACGTGAAAATACAACACACGGTACGCGGTTTAATACCATTTGAAACATACGATTTTCAAGATGATTGCGTTACGCAATTTGAACAAAATCGTTTTAACATCGTTCTTAAGTCACGTCAGCTTGGTTTGTCGACGGTGACTGCAGCATACGCTGTTTGGTTTGCAATTTTTAAAAAAGATAAAAATGTTCTAGTTATCGCTACGAAATTATCAACTGCGATGAACTTCATCAAAAAAGTGAAGATCGCGCTCGACGGCCTTCCAAAGTGGTTGCTTCTTACAAAATATGAACCGACGAAGCAAACGATTAGATTTAATAATGGATCGCAAATAAATGCGATACCAACCTCGCCAGACGCTGGTCGCTCTGAGGCATTATCACTTTTGATTGTTGATGAAGCTTCGTTTATTAGAGATTTTGAAGATATTTGGACTGGTCTTTATCCAACGCTAATAACGGGTGGTAGCGCGATTATTATTTCTACTCCAAACGGTGTTGGTGGTCAATATTATCGCTTGTGGATGGACGGCGAAACCAAGCAGAATGAATTTAATACTATTAAACTTCCATGGTGGATTCATCCTGAACATGACGAAGACTGGTTTTCAAGAGAGACAAAGAATCTTCCAAAGCGCAAAATAGCGCAAGAATTTTTGTGTGATTTTATTTCTTCTGGTGATACATTTTTACAGCCTGCAGAACTCGATGCAATTAGAGAGGCGATTCGGCCGCCATTAGAAAAGTCTGGTCCGCAATCTGCCGTTTGGATATGGAGAAAACCCGAAGCAAATAAAAAATATGTTTTAGCCGCTGATGTCGCAAGAGGCGATGCTGGAGATTTTTCTACATTTCACATCTTAGACAACGAGACGTGCGAATTGGTCGCAGAGTATATGGGTAAAATTCCACCCGATAAACTTGCCGATCTATTGTTTGAATATGGCAAGATGTACAACGACGCGTTGGTTTGTCCAGAACAAAATACGTTTGGATATTTTACTTGCGTTAAGCTTCGAGACGATGGTTATCCTCATCTGTATTATCATGGTTCATCGGGTGATCCATTCGAATTTAGACCAATCGATCCAGGCGCCGTACCTGGATTTTCTACGCAAGCAAAAACTCGATCACAAATTCTCGCGAAATTAGAGGAATTAGTTCGTAATTCGATTCTTAAGATTTATTCTCAACGACTCTATGATCAACTTCAGGCATTCATGTGGAATGGTTCGAGAGCGCAAGCGTCGAAGGACGCTCACGACGACCTAGTAATAAGTTTGGCCATTGCCGCGTGGCTCGTTGCAGGAGATTCTAGTACCAGCGAACATGCGATGGCTATGGCTATGGCTATGTTAAAAGCGACGAAGGTCGAAAGAAATAATAACATACCTGGAAATATTAATGCTGTTAAGTCTATGATTAATCGTCATGCGCAAGGACTAAATCAACAACGTGACGAAGTTTTAAAGTCTGACGATCCTTCGCAAGCACGTCATGCTGATGTTTCAGATTTTTCTTGGCTTTTGTGAGCGACGAAGAATATCTATTTAGTGATAGAGTGTCTATATGCCTAAACTTACGATTTCACAATTAAGAAAAATTATAATAGAAGAGGCTCGAATTCTAAAGGAAGGCGAGAAAGAAGATCAAGCCGCGGCGATGGCACAAAATGCCAGTAAGCTTCTTAAAGCGATTGAATCATTTAAGGTTGTTGCTTCTATAAATGCAAAATCGTCGACTGACTCTTCTGGCACTTCTTTAGAAAAACACCTACAAGAAACAGAGAAAATGTTAAAAAGAATAGTTGGATCGCCACTCGGGTATGTAGATGGATCAAAGGCTTCCTCGACCACGCCTGATGTTAAAACCAAACAAGCGTCAATAAAACCCAGCGTAGAAAAGAAAGCCTGAAAATAGCATAGGCAAACATATACTTGTTTTTTAAAAACTATATTATAGTTCATCTAACGATGAAAGAGCTATCTCCGAGATTGGAGAGGCGCGATAGTGATGGTAAAAGAAAAAGATCAAACATTATTTCAGCGACTTTCGAAACTCTTTAAGAGTGGTCCCGTTGTTAAGCGTAAAATAAGAAATTTAGATACAACGATAGCCGTTGCAGATAAAACCAAATCTTCCGGCGCGTTACTTTTTCAAAAGTCGTTGGCGCCTACGTATTCGACGATTACCGCGAATGCGTACAATTTATCAGAACGCTTGATGAGGTATCAGGATTTTTGTTTTACGGGCGATACGTTAGTAGCTACCTGCGATGAAGCTGGATCGTCTAGAATAGATGATATTGTCAATCGCTGGAACTCTGGTGATACTGATATATGGACCTTTTCTTATGATCTTGAGAAAAGATCAATAGTGGCGTCTCGGGTGACGGGTGCCAAGTGTAATGGTGTTAAGCGTGTTTTAACGATTACGCTTGACGATGGATCTACGATTAGATGTACTTCTGATCACAGGTTTATGTTGAAAGACGGCTCATATATGGAGGCGAAGGATTTGACGCCGGGCGTTGCACTTATGAGATTTAGTAGGGCTGGATTTAGAGCGTCTTATCGATATGTTCAAACACACGATCGTGGATGGAAACCCGAACATATTTTGGTCGCAGAGGCAGTAGCAGGACGCTATTGTACGAAAGGCGAACACGTTCACCATAGAAATTTTAAACGCAAAGATAATCGTCCAGCGAATCTTGAGATTATGACTGAGCACGATCACATATCGCTCCATGCGAAAATCAATAATCTTCGTTTTTCTGATTTAAAAGAGCGAGAAAAGATGTCAATTGCTATGAAAGCAAGATGGCAAGTTGGCGGGGGCCTTCGAAGAAATGTCGAAGCTAGCGTTGAAAATGCTCGTGAAGGAAATAGAGAGAGAAGAATTCAATTCAATAAGACGTTTAGACCAGGAAGATTTAACGTTGGTAGAAAAGATCAAATTGGCATCATGAATGCCAACGCAGATAAACGATTTACTTATCAAGACATTTGTAATTCTTTTTCGACTAACGATACGTTACAATCGTTGTCGCAAAAACTAAATATTTCTACGTATAAAATACGCCGCCGTCTCGAATGGGAGGGTTATAGTGATTTTTATGATTTTTCATCGACGTATGAAAATCATAAGGTAGTGTCCGTCGTTGATCACGATGAGCAGGAGTTAGTTTATGACATCGAGGTCGCAGGATATTCAAATTTTGCGTTAGCTAAAAAAGATGACGATCTTGGTTCACAAGGTACCGTAATTGTTCATAATTGTGAAATGGAATATTGTTTACATGGCGACACCAGAATCGCGGTGCCTGGTGGTTATAAAACGATTAGCGAATTAGCCCTAGAATGCGATTCAAACTTAGATCGCACATTTATCGTATACGCTTATGATCATTCCTTAGAAAGAATAGTTCCTGCACTAGCCAAACAAGCCAGACAAACTCGCGTCGATCATGCCTATACTGTGACCTTTGATGACGGTCGCAAAATTATTGGTACTTCAAATCATCGTCTCATGAAGCGAGATGGGACATTTTGTAAAATAGAAGATCTTAAGTCTGGCGATGCGATGATGCCATTCTATCGTCGCGATTTATTCAACGCACATAAAGAAGAAGGTAAAGGATATCGCTGGATCTATACGATGGACAAAAGATCCAATACGAACAATATGAGTGGTTGGGTAACAGAGCATAGCATCATCGGTGAGATGATGAAAGGCTCGAAGTTAAACGAAAATGAAGTCGTTCATCATATTAATTTTTTGAAGCATGATAATAGGCCCGAAAATCTTCGCGTCATGACTAACTCAGATCATCGTCAACTTCATGCAAAAATTCTTGATGGCACCAGGTGGTCAGACCAAAATTCAAACTGGATCGAACAATTTAAAATCAATCACTCAAAATGCATGATAGAAAATAATCCAGCCGAAAGGAAAGATATAACGTTTGGAAGGATCTTGGAGGTTGCAGAGCGCGTAGGTTTTAATTCAAGAAAAATTTGTGAAGCATTCGATACGGATCCTAACACTATTAAGCGAAGGCTGCACCGCAGTGGTTATGAAAATTTCGAAATTTTCGCGAAGGCATATAGTCCTGATTGGCATAACACAGATTGGGATAATCGAAATGAAAATAATCCTAGATGTGATCATTCGATTACTTTCGATAAGATATGTTCAAATTTTTCTAAAGGCATGTCGAAAAAGCAACTTGTCGATTCCCTGAAAACGACGACTATAGTACTTGTTAATCGTCTAAAAGAAAGAGGATATAAAAATTATACCGAGTTTTCGCAAACTTATGATAATCTTAAGGTCGTTGCCATTGAATATTATGGCGTTATTCCTCTTTACGACTTAACTGTCGACGGATATAAGAATTTCGCAACAGACACGGTAATTTCTCATAATACACCTGAAATTGCATCGGCAATGGACATCTATGCCGATGAGACAGTGGCGCAGGATGAAAAGGGTCGCGTACTGCATATTTACTCAGAGAACGAAAAGATTAAGGAGATTCTCGAGGATCTCTTTTACAATACTCTAAACGTCGAATTTAATCTTCGTTCCTGGGCACGCAATCTAGTAAAATATGGAGATTTTTTCTTATATAATGATGTTTCACCCCAACATGGTATTGTTAATGCTTTTCCTATGCCTGTCAATGAAATTGAGCGAGAAGAAAATTATGATCCTAACGATCCATTCGCCGTACGATATCGCTGGGTTACGCTAGGAAATAGGACATTAGAAAATTGGGAGGTGACGCATTTTCGTCTTCTCGGCAATGACATGTTTCTTCCATACGGTTCGTCTGTTGTCGAAGCAGCGAGAAGGATCTGGCGTCAATTAATTCTTATCGAGGATGCCATGCTCGTATATCGCGTCGTCCGTGCGCCCGAGCGCCGCGTTTTTTATATCGATGTTGCAAATATCCCGCCAGAAAATGTACCAATGTATGTCGAGGAACAAAGAAAGAATCTTCGCACTAATCAAGTAGTCGATAGAGCGACCGGACGTCTAGATCTTCGCTACGCGCCGTTAAGCATAGAAGATGATTATTATATCCCGGTTCGTGGTGGCGAATCTGGTACGAAGATAGATACATTAGTCGGTGGTCAAAATGCTGCCGCTGTCGAGGATGTTGCCTATATTCAAAAGAAGCTCTTCGCTGCGCTAAAGATCCCGCGAGCATATCTTGGATATGATGAAAATTTATCATCAAAAGCAACATTAGCTCAGGAAGATATAAGATTTTCTCGTACGATTAACGTTATTCAAAAGGTTCTTATATCTGAACTTAATAAGTTGGCAATAATTCACTTATATGCCAATGGCTTCGATGCCGACGATTTACAAAATTTTACGCTTCGTCTTTCTAATCCTTCGACGGTCGCGCAGCAACAAAAATTAGAATTATGGCGTTCTAGGTTCGAAATTGCAGGATCGATCCCCGAAGGCATGGGTAGTAAGAATTTTGCGCGTAAAACAATATGGGGATTGACGAACGAACAAATTGAGGAGATCGACGAACAAAGATATGAAGAAAAATTAGTCGATGCAGTTATTGAAAATGCAAAACCCGAAGACGACGCCGCCGCAGAAGCAGGAGAAGACGAGGTAGCTAGTGGTGATGAAGAAAGTTCCGATACTGGTGCAGAGGACGACGCCGCCGCAGAGGAACCAAGCAATGATCTTTTTGCCGGCGACGATATCGAAGAAAAGGAACCAGAGACCGAGCTTTTGACGACCTCGATTGAATCTGATGATTTGATGCCGCGTTTATTTGAAAAGGATAAATTGCCTATTAAGCCTAAGTCTCAGCTGAAGAAGGCGCTTTATGACCAGAGTCGCAGAAAAAAAAGACATGATCATATTCCTGACTTTAAGGGTATGACCGATTATGACGCCGACGGTATGGGAATGAAGGATCCGTTTGACACGGCCTCCGCTAAAGACATAATTCGAAATCCTCTAAAGGCCGAATCAATGTTTAATGATTCTGGATATGTAAGACCCAACCTGCCTCCTATTCTACAGTCGACGCTTCAAAAGATGTCGACTACGTTACAAATGATGCCACGCACTAGTGCTGGACTTATTTCGGAAGAAAAAAATGAAGATCAAATATTGATTACTGACAAAAATCGTCTATTTATTATAGATGAGGATTGAAGGGTCGACGATGTCAAAATTTCACAATAAAAAACGCAATACTGCTCTATTATATGAGTTCTTGATTAAGGCGATTTCTAGTGCCTTGGTTGAAGGAGATAAAAAGAAGTCTTCGACCACTTTTCGAATTCTTCGTAGACACTTTAAGCAAGGTACGCATTTGTACAAAGAATTTAGACTCTTTAATGCGCTAATAAAAACTACGGTAAGTTCTGATACAATTGTTTCTTCAATTTTAACAGAGGCACGAGCAGCTGCTTCTACAACTGATACTTGTGCGCTTGATCGAGAAAAATCTCTATTGATTAGAAGTATTAATCATGCGATTAATGATGATCACTTTTATGATCAACCAGTGGCGGAATATAAATTATATGCCACGATTCAAACCCTTTTAAACGAATGGCGAAAGCCGATCGGCGCCAGCGATATCGTGGCGTTGGCAAATTATGAGAATCAGCTTCGCGAATGGTTACTGACGGAAAAGAAAAAAGAAGAACATGCACTAATCGATGAAACACCAGGTACAACTCGTCTTCTCATGAAAGTGATGATGAAGAAATTTAATGAGAAATATTCCACGGTGTTGAACGATGAACAACGAGAAATTGTTAAGGCATATGCATTTTCTACCGCGAATAAAGATCAGACGACGGTTAAGAAAAAATTGGGAGAAATTCGAACAATTCTTCTTGAGTCGATCGATCAATATATAGAACGAAAGAAAGAAGACACATTCTTGGTTACAAAAATGCAAAATGCAAAATGCAAAATTACGTCGGAATCTCTTGACGCGATAGATGATTCGGTCGTTTCTAAATTTATGCTATATTCTACGTTACGCTATGAGTTAATGTCTAGCGAAGATGAAGGCGAGGATTCATGAAAGATTTACGCTTATTAAATTCTTATGAGGTTTTTGATTATACGCCCGAGACGATTAAGGAGTCTAGGGAAAAAAATAGTGGTAAGATATTAATGAAAGGTATTTTACAAAAGGCCGATACTCTAAACCAAAATGGTAGAATTTATCCAATTCATGTTCTTGAGCGTGAGGTACGTAATTATCAAAAATTTATTGTAGAGAATCGAGCGCTCGGCGAGCTAGATCACCCGGACTCTTCTGTAGTTAATCTTAAAAATGTTTCACACGTCGTTCGGGAAGCGTACATTAAAAATGACGTTGTTTATGGTACGATAGAACTACTCGATACGCCTTCAGGAAAAATTTTGCAATCACTCGTCGAGTCAAGCGTTAAGTTGGGTATTTCTTCGCGAGGAGTTGGATCGACAAAAAAGCAAGGTGATTATCACGTCGTACAAGACGACTTTCAGCTTATTTGTTGGGATTATGTTTCCGAGCCATCGACGCCGGGAGCATTTATGTTACCCGAAGGTCGTAGGATAACGTCTGCTGAACTTCAAAAAGTGTTTAATAAATCTGATAGAATAGATAGAATATTAAACGATATTATTTCTTTTGAGCCAAACGAGTGAATTTATAAATTTGATATCGCGACTTTAAATATTTGGTTTTTATCACGCGTAATTTCAAATACAACAAATGATGTACTTTATTAGAACCGAGCTAATATGCGAATAACTAAAGAACAGTTGAAAATCGTCGTAAGGGAGTGTTTGGTCGAAATTTTAGCAGAAGGTATTGGTCCATCGACCGCTAGATCGATTAACGAAGCTGTAAAAAATAAAACGAAATCTTACGTTTCTACTCCTACACTATCGACTAGGCAAGATGTCTCTAGAACAAGATCGCAATCTTCGGAGGCACTAAAAGAAGCTATTCGTATTGAGTCGGGCGGTAATGACGTCATGGCAACCATTCTTGCCGACACCGCCGCAAATACGTTACCAATGATGTTGGAAAATGAGGGAGTGAGAAGACCAATGATGACAGGAAAAATTGAGTCGATTACGGCGTCTCATACACCAGAAGAATTGTTCGGTGAAGAAACTACATCCAAGTGGGCTAATTTGGCATTTGCGGGAGTATTGAAAAAATAGTATATAAAAATATTTTATTTTTATTTTATCACAATATTTAGCATTGTTACACGGAGAATGATATATGAAACTTACTAGTCAATTACTTAAGCGAATCATCGTAGAAGAAGTAGCAAAATTCGGTGAAATGGAGTCGACAACCGACCGTGCAAAGGATGCAGAGGAACTTTCTGCCGACGAACATGGTTCTGATAAGGCGCTTGAAAAAAAGATTGACTATATAAAAGCGCTTAAGATTGAAGAGGCGCGTTTACGCGCTCGCCTTAAGAAAATTGTTGAAATTCGTGCTCGTGTGGCTCGCAATATCTGAAGTATTAACGTTTATTTTTGAAAGGTAAGATTATTATGGGAACACCTGGTAGCGGAAGATATACAACTTATTTGCCCGTTAATAGTGAAAAAACTGAAAGACTTTCAAAATTATTTAAGGGCGGTCTACAAGATTTATACGACGGTGCAAAAAGCAATACCGACGCGGCCGCTGCAGCCGTAAAAGTTTCAAATACCGTTCGTGATGGCAAGGGAGATCAAGATATATTTGGAAACGGGGTGTCGTTATCGTATGGCGAAGCGCCAGATACGAAAGAAGTCAAGTGGTCGACACCAGGAGATCCTGCAAATCCATACGTACCCGATCTTTCTTCACCCGGTCCTGGTCGTACGGACGGAGTTCAAAAGGATTCAGATCCACAAATCGATATAGTTGACGTCAAGCTCAATTTCGATCCAGCAAATCCCGGCGCCAATGCTGCGTCTCCTGCCTCTACGGCACCTCGACTTGGTTCGACGTCTTTGGGCGAAAATCTTGAAAAGGGTAAGAGCTCAGTTGAATAATCTACATTGTAAAGAATAATTAATGAGTATAAGAGAGGTTTGAGATATGTCGAAGCAACTATACGAAGAGGCTTTAGCCGACGTAAAAAAGCTAAAAGAGATAGCTGAAGATAACGCAAAAAAAGCTTTAATCGAAGTTGTTTCGCCCAGAATTAAGGACTTGATTGAAGCTGAATTATTTCGTGAAGTTGGCGAAGTGGAAGATGAACTTTTACTAGACGACGAACCTCATGTGGATATGGTTGGAGACGTTGCATCTTCTCTTCCTGATCATCTAGATCCAAGCGTTCCGCAGGCGATGTCTCAACCAGACGAAGAGGGTAAAGTTACTCTTGATCTTGATGCTCTTGATGTTCAACCTGTTGGTGTCGAATTTGAATTGAGCAATGAGTCAATTAAGCTGATTAATCCTCTCGCCAGTAAACTTAATTCTGCTGCAACTTTACGAATTGAGTCTAGGCTTTTTCAACTTGGTGAAGCTGTACAAAAGTTTTTAGGAGCTAGTTCTTCGCTAAAAAGAACAACAAGCTATCAACGTAAAATTTTGGAGATGGTCTCCGAAATTGAAACGACGTATGAGTATTTGCAAGAATCTGCAAAAAACCTTCATGACAAAGGAGTCTACGAAGGAAAGTTAGAACAATTATATAAACAACTTAACAGGCTCGTGGAGCAGTATAACATGAAAAAGAACCTAAAATCATTGACCGAGGCGGAACTAACGTTAAAATTAACCAATGTGCCTGATGAAGTTGAGGATAGTCTTGACGCCATCGGTGTCGATATCGTCTCCGACGAAGGTGACGAAGAATCCTCTGATGGCGGAGAGTCATCGGACGACGAACTGGACTTAGGCGGTGATGAAGAGGACGACTCCGAGAGTTCTGAAGACGAAGAAAATAGCGATGAACTTGACCTTGGCGGCGACGAAGAGGAGTCGACCAAGGAAGCTCAAGTAATGGACGACGATGATGCCGTCGTAGAAATAGACGAAAATATGCTTCGCCGCGAGATCGTACGCATGCGCAAACTTCGTGAGGCGGCCGCCGCAGAAACGAAAGCCCAGTCTTGGGGCAACGGTCCTGGCGAAGTTTCTAGCGAAGAAAACTTTGAAGCCGACGATCTTGGTGATCCATTCGTTGACTTAGAACTTACGACAGAGAACGACGAAGAAGAAGGTGTGGACGAATTAGCTGAGCTCGATTCTGGTGCTGAAAAAGACGAAGAGTCTACACTTGAAGCTAGCGACGAGGAAGAGCTCGGCGGCCGTCGAGGCGCCGAGCAAGTTAACCAACAATCTCGCTCGCCCGGCGCGACGGTCGAGTCTGTTCGTAATCGTTTAGCGCGAGAATTTCGTGTACAGACCGAAGCCAAAAAGAAGGCCGGTCAAGCGAAACAAGAACAACAAAAAGCTAAACGAAATGCGCAAGCGAAACAACAAGAATCGCAGCAGCAGTCGAAAAAAGGACAAAAGGGCAAGGCTGCACAAGCCAAGCAAGAGTCCATGAAGCAACAAAAGAAAGCTAAGCAAATGAGCGAAGCTTATACTCATTATGCAAATATTTTCAACGAGTCGGTGCGTCGCGCCGATAAGTTGCGTACGGTTTTGGCAGAGAACCGCAAAGAAGTTCGTCAAAATGACGCTTCTACCAGGTCGACGGCAGAGACCTCAACACTCCGTAAGAAGTTGGCGGAAACAAATCTGTTCAACACGAAACTTCTCTATTGCAATAGACTACTCCAGAACGAATCGTTCACAAAGCGCCAAAAGGCCGAAATTATTGAACGTCTGGATGAAGCGAAGAACGAGAGAGAAGTTAAGCTTGTATATGAAAGTCTTGTCAAGACGATCGGTGGTAATTCTCGTCAGGTGACTGAATCCACTCAGCGTCGTGTCTTAGGCTCGTCTTCACAAGCGACACGTTCTGCGGCCGCCGTTATTAGCGAGAATTACGAAGCTGATCGCTGGGCGAAGCTTGCAGGTTTGAAATGATTTGTTAACCAATAAAACTTTTTAAGGATAAAAAAATGAAACAATTTACTCTAGAACATCTAGCGCAAGGCATCAAAGACAAACACGTCGGCGCCGAACGCGCACGTTTGACAGAAAAATGGAGCCGTACTGGTCTCCTCCGTGGTCTCGAAGGTACAAAGCGCGAAGTCATGTCGCAACTTCTCGAGAATCAGGCAGCTCAGGTACTCAAGGAGAGCAATGCACTTTCGACCGGTGGTGGTGGTCTCACCAGTTCTGGACAAATTCAGGGATTCTCCAATATTGCATTTCCAATCGTCCGCCGCGTGTTCGGTGGCCTTGTTGCCAACGAGCTTGTGTCGATTCAGCCGATGAGCCTTCCTTCTGGACTTATCTTTTATCTTGATTATACATACGGATCGAGTACTGGCACGCCTCATGGTAGCACAGCGGCGACTGCTGCTACATATACTCACGGTCAATCGCTATATAACAATCCGTCTGGCAAAGGAGTTCGTTCGGGTTCTTTGGCTGCGGGTGGTATGTACGACCTTGTAGGTGCCGGTTACTCTCGTGTGACTGGTTCCTTCGTAGGTTCGACATACCAAGATGCCACCACCTCGGCCTGGGCAGTTGGCGCGTGGGGTGGTGTTAATGGAGATACTTGGCAGTCGGGCCTCGAAGTTCAATCCGATACCATGTTTTCGGGTTCGAATGCTCGTTTTGCAGATTTTGATCCTCAGGTTGAGGTTGCATTGGCTAACAATGATCTTGATCTTGCATTTTGTATGGTACCAATTTCTGGTTCAACATTCAATAATATGGATAAGTCATCGGCCGAACAACTTGCGCTTTTTGATGGCGTCGCAAATGCTACGGCATGGGGTCAAACGTATCAAGGTGGAACAGGCGTTCTCAATCTTCGGCGCCTCAATAAGCGCGGTAACTGGAATGGTTCGACGTTCACAGTCGATGCGTTAAATGGAACACACGTCCTTACGGTTGTTAAGGGCGCAAATGGTGCCGCTCTTTCACTTGAAACTGGCAATGACGATGCAAAATTATCATTTGCACTATCGACCGGTCTTTCGGTCGATTCTTCGTCTGGCGCTACAGTTACGATTCCATCTTTTGAGTCAAATTTCGGCTCGACACCTGCTCCAGCAATTCCCGAGATCGACATCAAGATCGAGTCGATTGCTATTACGGCAGAGACCCGCAAGCTCCGTGCTCGTTGGTCACCTGAGCTCGCACAAGACCTCAACGCGTACCATTCGATGGACGCCGAGGTCGAGTTAACATCGATTCTTTCCGAACAGATTGCTCTCGAGATCGACCGTGAGATTCTAAACGACCTCGTTACATCTGCAAACGGTGCGAACTTCTTCTGGTCGCGTGCACCAGGTAAGTTTGTCAACAAGCAAACCGGTACATCGGTTAGCCTCGCATCATCTCTTTCAATCGGCCCGGCCTTCACTGGTACGGTCCGCGAGTGGTACGAGACGCTTATCGAGACGATCATTGACGTTGCCAACACCATTCATCGTAAGACGCTACGTGGTTCTGCCAACTTCGTTGTTACAGGCCCGGACGTTGCGACTGTCCTCGAGGCATCGGTACTCTATAAACCGAAGTTCTCCATGGACGCCGAAGGACAGGTTGGTTCACCATTCGTCATCGGTTCAGAGGCGATTGGTACTCTCAGCAACCGCTTCACAGTCTACAAGGATCCTTATTTCCCACGAAATAAGCTCCTCGTTGGCTATAAGGGTGGCAGCTATCTTGAGACGGGTTATGTATATGCGCCGTATGTACCGCTTATCATCACCCCGACCATATTCGCTCCGGAAGATTTCACGCCTCGTAAGGGAGTCATGACACGCTACGGTAAGAAGATGGTTCGTAGCGATTTTTATGGCACAGTTACCGTCCTCGACATGAATATCATATAGTCATTAACAACTATCTTTGATATAAGAAAGGCCTTCGAAAGAGGGCCTTTCTTCTTTTTATAATACAACATAAATTATCATAATAATACATTATACCGTTTCGTGGTATATAATTATATTATGGGATTTGTCGCACGGGAATGTAAATGTGCCGAGTGTGAAGCTGTTTTTTCTCATGGTAAAAAACTATCAGAACACTTTAAAAAAGAGCATAACTTGTCTTCAGAAGAATATGCGATAAGGCATATTCACGAAGGAATTAAACCGCTATGTCCGATTTGTAATCAAGTAACGCGTTTCGTGAGCGCATCAGTCGGGTTTAAGCGTTATTGTGGTAGTTGTAGCGCTGTGGCAGAAAGCGAAGCAGGACGAATTGGTGGAAAGATCAAACGATCTTGGAACAAGGGTGAAACAAAGGAAACAGATGCGAGAATTGCGACACTAGCCATTAAACAAACAGGTTCGAATAATCCTTTTTTCGGTAAACACCATACGATTGAAACATCCGCACGTATTTCGATGACGAAAACGCTGTCTCATAGCACGCTAGCAGAGAGAATTGTTAGTCGTTGTTCTGAGTTTGAGCTTGTTACATCAATGGACGATTACGCGTCTAGACAACAACAATATCTTGAATTTAAATGTATTTTATGTGGTACAATTCAATCGAAAACGCTGCAGGCGTTCGAACGTGGATCTCGTTGTTATAAGTGTTTTCCAGTATCTAAATCGAATTGGGAACTCGATGTTTTTTCATTTACTCGATTTCTTTGTAACGATGCAGTTTCAGGTGATAGGACGGTCCTATCACCTAAGGAAATAGACATATACGTACCATCGAAAAACTTTGGAATTGAGTGTCATGGTCTTTATTGGCATTCAGAGGGATCTCCACGAGGTACGATTGATAAACACTCTCATTTGGAAAAACAATCACGAGCAACCGAAAAGTCAATAAGACTTCTTCAAATTTTTCAAGATGAATGGAGAGATAAGCGAACGATATGTGAATCGCTTATTAAACATAGGCTTGGAATGTCTCACAAGCGAATTGGTGCAAGAAAACTTAAATTAATCGAACTTGATAGTAATAGTAGAAGAGAATTCTTTGAAACATTTCATATCGCTGGTGATGTGCCGGCATCTATCGCATGGGGATTAATCGACGGTAAACGAGTATTAGCTGCATTAAGTCTACGTCATCCCCGCCACGCGCAAAAGTATACTGACACACTCGAGGTTGCTAGATTCTGTACAGAGTCCTTTGTCAACGTTCCGGGTGGACTTCAACGACTTATGAATGTCGCTTCAACACACGCCCGTCGAGTAGGTATAACTAATCTAATGACATATGTCGATCGTAGAATCGGTGATGGTCATGGATATGAACAATGCGACTTTAAACGTATCGGAGATACTGGCGTTGATTATTTTTATACCGATAATTTTTTACGCTACGACAGATTTAAGTTTAGAGCCTCAAGGAACATGTCTGAGGCCGAAGTATCGCGTCGAGCTGGTGTTTCAAAAATTTATGGTTGTGGTTCTTACGTTTATATTAAAAAAATATGAAATAATATCATCGATATAATTCGATAAACTTTTTTCTAGTTATTCCATAGTCGAGTAGGACCAATCTTCCATCTGGCGTTACGCCCCACGACGATAATTTTGCTAGATCACCAGGTAACATGTCTTGGTACCTAGAAGTAAATTCGTCCAAGTACGATAAAAATGTTTTACCCGATAGTTTATCTCCACTACGACTACCAGCTGTTTTTAATTGCGTTTTATTTTTTTGTCCCAATTGTCCCACCGTTGCCGCGAACGCGTCGCTAGCCTTAACACCTAAGTGTTCTCTCACTTCGTTCCACGATATTCCTATGAATTTTTCGGCGGTTGCGGCGTCTGTGTCCTCGAGGGGCCGAAGTTTGTCCGACACGATCCATGCGAATTCGTCGGAATAGTCGTGTACGCCTGCCAAGATCTTATGCATAAACGGATCTTTACCGGCAAAAGCCTCTAATTTATTTTGTTCTATACCTCTATTGTTCCTGGCTAATTTTACTACTTTGCTACCGTCAAATTCAAAAACGATTCGCGACGAACCAGGACTTCCTATCGGTTTGAGTCCAGCTTTTTTTGCCGCCAACGCCATTGCGATGTATGGATCGTCTACGTTCCAGGCTTCGGGTTCGTGATAAGCAGCCGTGACCCAGTCTAGCGGGTCTTTTGACATTTTTACGTCATCGTAAGACATTTCGTTAAGAATTGTCATTATGTAGGTTCTAATGAGCTTTTCGTTCATATATTTTATATATAGATAATAGATATTTTAACAGGTATAATCATAATATGAAATTAACCAAGTCTTATCTTCGCAAGCTTATTGAACAAGAAGCTAATTTTACGTTCTATCGACCGTCGCAACCACGAAGACGCAGTCTCGTTTCTTTGATTTTTGAAGAAGATGAAAAAAAAGATGTGGATAAGTCGACCAATAAATTTTCTATAGTTGGAGCCGAAACGAATATAAAGGATGTTGACGCCGAAGATATTTATAACCAACTCGTCAGTAAAGATGGTAAAGCATCAATTTTTGGGGCCATGTCGAACGCGAAACCTAGAGGATATAAAGTTGATCCTGAAAAAGTCGCATCGTGGTGCGAAAAAATGGGCAAGGACGAATTTATTAACAGATTGAGTGCGATCCAAGGGAAAATTCCATCGAAGGGATTGCCAAAGGATCAAATGCCCGTCTTACCGGGTCCTCCCGATGTTAAGGGAGGTACTATTGCTCAACTTAAGGATATTTTAAAACCAGGTGGAGACTATAACGTAGATTTTGAATCGAAGCAAGTCACGGGTAACACCCTCGCCGAAGCAAGAGTCTATAGTCGTTGGGGCAAATTAGCTGGAATCATTTCTGAAAAACTCGACGCCCCAGGATCGAATGAGTTAAAGGGTGGTGACGATGCGTCAGAAAAATATCTGAAGAGCGGTCTAAATGATGATAATGAAAAAGACGATTCGATCGACTTCGTCGCGCCTGGAAAAGTTAAAGCCGCCGCGGCGATTCCAACACAAACGAACATTTTGATCGGCAAAACATTGGGCATGGCTATTCCAAAAGACGCCGGTGGTGGTGGCATAGAGGGTGGAGACATTGGTGCGTACGCTGGGACGGACGGAGAAATTCTTGACGGTCACCATCGCTGGGCAGCGACGATGATGGCAAATCCATCTGCGGAGCTTGGTACAGAAATGAATATCGATCTCGTGGCCATTGGCAATGGCAATAAAATAAAAGGCCTTCAACATTTGACTGCGATTGGTAATGCGTTAGGTAACCCGACCAAAACGCAGTGAATTGCTTCACCTCCGTCACGGCCGACTTTATTTTTGGGGGTATGATGCCACGTTATAATATTGGCACATTAGTTGAACAAAGAAGGCGATAGAAAACTATTTTATGCGCGCTATTTAGATTTTTTTAACAACTCGTCTTCTCATATATTATTTATAATATGAGCGTGACGGGTCCAATTTTAAAACCAACCGATGTTGGTGCACAGTTGTTTCGAGTTAAAGGAGAGCTCGAGACAGTATTGCGCTCGATACGCTCGTGGCGAGATGTTGGTCTAGACGGTAGTGGAATTGTACCAATAGAAGTCCTACCGCTAGAAGCCAAGCTCGAAAAGACGTTGTCTGAAATCGACGAAACGATTAAGCTGGTGTCTAGAATTAAACCCTGTCGTAAAAAAAAGTAGATTCGGTCGATAAGCTTTTAGCTTATCGCGCTATTTATTGATAGGCCCAAATCAAGTGATTAGCTGACCTCGCCAGCGATTTGGAATCTTGCGAACAAAAAAGGAAAATCATAATGCCAAAAGTTATTATTAATGATTCTCAGGGGTTAAAACAAACCTCTGGTTCCGGTATTGAAATTTCGTCCGACTTGGATATGTCGAGCGAATTAAGAGGCGCAAAGAAAGATATTCTTGCTACTACGGTAACGCTTACTCTTGCCGACAGTGGTGCCGCGCTAGTTCCACTCGGCCCCGCAAAAACATACACACTTCCTGCGGTTGCTGATGCCGCGGGATTTAACGTAACATTTTTCGCAGGTTCTGCGAACGCCCATAAGATTCAAGCCCTCTCAGCGGTGCTTCAGGGCGCCATTTTTTTTGGCGTCGACGGGGCGAACGACGTCGGGCGAGTTACAGTAACAAATACGACTAGTATCACTTTAGATGCTGGTACAATTGGCGATTATATGACAATTATTAGCGATGGTACAAATTATTACGTTCATGGATGGACAAGTAACGACGTATCGCTAACGTGATTAAATAAAATAAAAAAGTGGCAACGATTGCGACAACGCTTCAATCGTTGCCTATTTAATTCATTATGAAAATTACAGAATCTCGTTTAAGAAGCATCATTAGGGAACAAATTTCACTTTTCTTAAAAGAAGAGGGTGAAGTCAATACAGGAAAAGATATTAAGGATACTTCGGCTTCGAAGAAGGCCTCAACGAAAGTTACCTCTAATCCTGCTATTTCATCCTTGCTCGATGCGATTAAAGATCCACAGGGCCTCGCCGCGTTTCTACAAGATGTAACGTCTGCCGTGGTCGAAAAAGGTATGGATCAAGAAAAAATGAAAACAGGGGTAAAGAAATTCGGTCAAACAATTTTGACAGCGCCGAAGCCTGCAAAACCGTGATTAAATTACATCATCGTCAATTTTACTGATTTTTTGAAGCTATGATAAAAATCATTTAAGAATTCGAATTTTATACAACACATTCTTCGTTTGATATGGTCTTAATATCTTTGGAAGCTCAATAAAATGCTTCTAACAACTGGAGATTACATTATATTATGAAGACACGTAAGAATTGTAAGTTTGTTTCGCAGAATCGTAACGCCGTTATTCGTACCCGTCAGGATCGTACTGGCAAGCTTCGCACAGAAACCTGTCGTCGCGATGATTCAACGATTTCTGCAGCAGTTAGTACGGATCGTAAGACCGATTCGACGAGACTATTTATCGACTTTCCGCATCAGTCCGACGTAGTCGAGTTTTCGGGTAGCGAAGCTCGAACTCTTTATCGTCTACTTCAAAAGCATTATACTGAATCCGGTAAGTCAGTTTGAAATAACGATAAATAATCCTCAAGATTGACCCGTTTAAGGATCAATCTTGAGGATTGTGAGGGACCATCGATGAAATTATCTGACGTAGATACTTTATTTTTATCGCATATTCTTTTTTACATAAAGAATTCTTCGCCTCAATTTAAGTGGGAGAATGATGAGTCCATAGACGCTCTTATGGAAAAGTGTGATTCGTATTTAATTTCTCGTGTTAAGGATTCATCAACGTCTTATCATTCTTTTGACGAAGAATGTTCTTCTTGTGAGATGTTGAACAATGAATTTTATGAAGACGAAGACGCGATTGTATCTACGTCACAGGATGATAATGTTATTGTCGACGATAAAAACATTTTTGATAAAGACCTCGATCCTAGGGAAGTTAAGTTTGATGATCTTTTAAGACTCGAATCTATTAGCGCGTTATATTCAGGTCATCGCGGTAATAAATCGAAATTACTTTTTGAAAAGGGCGCAATACCAAATTGTATTGATTTGGCTTTCGGCGACCATATTATATGGGACGTAACTGAACTTAAAATAATCGATCGTACGTTACATGTCAATTGTGCAGATGGCTGGTTGTCTTTAGTAGTTCAAACTTTTCCAAAGGACTGGACGGCATTACTTAATCCGAATAATCTTTATAGGATTGTACAATGATTTTAGACTTAAATCCAGAACAATTTTTATTAGTCTATAATCATGTTTCTAGTAATTTATCCTCTCCTGCGCAAGAACTAAAAATGAAAATGGAGTCTCCGCTACTCGAGGCCCTGTCATCAATCGATGATACTAAAAATCAATCTAGGTTTTCTTCTTGGATGAAACAAGAAAAAGAAAAAGTCGTTCATTTAGAAAATGATCTTAAGAATATTAAAGCGCATAGTCCTATTGTCATACCTGATGATGGCCTGTATTTTCCAATTCGTGAATCAAAGTGAGGTTTTAAAATGTCCGCTTCTATTGCTGAATTATTTGAGCAGATTGTAAGTCTTGAATTATTGATCGAAGAACAACGAGCGTTTAAAAGTAATACAAGCTGTCTAGAAATGCAGCTAAATGAATTAAAAGAAAAATTTCAATTGATGAATGAAGCGTTAAGTAATGGACAATCCATACTTAGAGGTTAACGACTTAAAAATATTTTAATAAGAGTAGATCATATTTTTGAAAACGGGTTTTGACTGGGTATTGAATGCGAAGGATTCGGGTTTGGATGCGTGAGGATACCGATTAAATCCATACGAACGTATAGTTGCAACGATAACGGTTACACTCTAGTTACATTAATTGCTTAACTGATTAGGTGGTTGACAACCTAGAAACAGAAAGTCAACAAAAAATGTAGTTGCCCTCGTTGTCTGGGGTGGTGTGATCCAGGATGGGGGTGCCTGGATTGAGGGCGTGTTGGAAATTTTGACCTTTTAAATATAAATTTTTCGAAATAAATATTGTGGATCAGGGTTCGATTCCCGGATGCTTCACCAATAAAGGATATCAAAAAATTTGGTGTATTTTTTATTTGTTTGTAAAGGGGCTTTTATTTTTAAATTGATTCGTGGAAGACATTATTTAATGCATGTCTTCATTTTCACAGACGATTAGTCCCACGCCATTTGGTTTTTTTGATTCTGACGTTACATTTCAGTCCGAAGCAGACGCAATGGTTACATTCGTCAAGCGTAAGCTCGGTGACGATGTTTTATCTGTCGAATTGACGCGCAAGGAAATATGGGCATGTTTCGAAGAGTCTTGTTGCGAATACAGCAGATTAATTCATGAGACGAAGATAACTTCTGAAATGTCGAACGTTTTGGGTCTACCAAAAGATGGTAAGGATTTTACGAACAAATATTCGCAATCGAGTCTAGACTTTCTTCTTCGAAAGGCAGAACCATATGCCAACGAATCTTTCATCGGTGGTTCTTATAACGCGACGCTAGGTTATTTAGACCTAGAATCCAATCGCCAAGATTACGATATATATTCAGAGTTGAAGATAGCGTCCGGTTCGAATTCGGGCAGTAACGTATTTAACGCGATTCCGACTGGTTCGAAGGGCAAAATGAAAATTGTAGAGATTTTTCATTTCGAACCCCTCGCAGCACAAACGTCTCTTCTTAACGCGTCAAATATTACTAATTTCATTGCGACGAATTTCAACTATGAATCATACGTAAATTCGACAGTATTTTATGTTCTTCCAGTATTCGAAGACGTTCTTCGTCGTAGCATGCTTGAAACCGCGTTCAGGGTTCGTCGGTCGAATTATTCGTATGAAGTATTAGGAACCAAGCTCAGAATTTATCCGATACCAATAACAGATTTAAACGTGGGCAGATTGTACATCAAAGTGATGCCGCCAAAAGATCCATACAACCCTGCGTTTGTCGATGATTCAATAGACGGTATTTCTGGACCTAGCGCATTTCCACTGGGCAATATTCCATTTACTTCTATCAATCAACCCGGGCGACAGTGGATTCGTCAATATGCGCTAGCATCGTGTAAGGAGTTGCTAGGGTTGATTCGATCAAAGTTTCAATCGATTCCAATACCAAATGCCGACCTTCAACTAAATGGCGAGTCTCTTTTGACTCAGGGGCGTGAAGATAAGGAAAAGTTGATTACGCAAATGAAGGAATTTTTATCAAATTTAACGCATCAAAAATTGTTGGAAGCGGACGCCGCCGCAGCCGAAAGTCTTCAAAAACAATTGAAATATATTCCGATGCCGTTAGGAAAATCTGTGATCATTGGATAATCATACGACTTATTTTTTAAAAATTGCTAAGTTCGAATCATGAAATAAAATCGACGTCGATTCATTCGAGATTGTTATTAATAGACCCATATTTAAGTTATGGCTAGATTATTTGTAGGATCTCGAGAACTAAATTTTATTTCTGATATCACAAAAGAAATAATGAAAGATGTCATAGGTCAAAAGATCATCTATTATCCTATTTCAGAAATTCGCACTAAAACTCACGAAGTTTATAATGAGGCGCTAAAAAAAGTTTTTGATAATCCTATCGTGATAGATGCGCTTGTTGACAGTAACTTTCAAGCAGACACAAAAATCGATAAATTCGGTATCGATGCTCAATATAAAATCGACGTCTATGTACAGTATCGCGATCTTGTAGAGAAGGGAATAAATGTCAATATTGGCGACTTCTTTTCATTTTCTGATATTTTTTATGAGATCACAGAGCGTACTTTTATGCGTAATATTTATGGCATGCCCGAGCACAAAGACGGTGTAAAGCTTGTCGGTATCAAGTCACGCGAAAGCTTATTCGCAGCACCAGTTATTGGACCAACCGACATTCAATATACGGATCCAGATGCGGTGCAAGAAACGTTTATTCAACAACGTGGTGAATCTTTAGATCGTGATGGAAATCCGACGGGCGATGTTAGAGATCTTGTCAAGAACGGAGTGCTCGATCCACCACTTACTGGCCCAAAGGAGGTTTCTCCGAAGGGCGACAGCTCATCGTCGACTGGTTCTAGTTTCGGTGAGGGTGCTGCTTTTTATGACGAGGATTGAATATGACTACTAGATTTAATGCCGTAGATCAAGTCAATAATGGAATTTCTGGTGTAAAATCGGGTTATGATACCGAGCTTAAGTCGGATCTTGTATTACCTTCTTGCGGTATCGAAGACGTCGACGTCGCGCTATTTAATCTTTTTGATAAAGAAATTCAACCTACGGTTGGTGGACAAGATTCCGCTGACTTGAAAAAAGTTCCCATAATTTTTGCTGCCGGCGAAAAGTGGGCTCTTTTAAAGCGTGGTAAACCTATTCGCGATAAAACTAATACACTAATTTTGCCGCTTATTACGGTCATGAGAGTGGGGTTGAATCAGGGATCAGAGGACGTTATAGGTCGGGGAATTAACCAACAAACAGGCGAAATTGTTGTTAGAAGAAAACTCGACGCGTCAGATAGAGGGTACCAAAATCTTTTAAATGGGTCATTTATTACTCATCAAAAGAATGTTTCTGTTAACGCCAATGGCCCTATTTCAATCGATCAAAGCACAACTGGCCGTAAGGTTGGAGATTTGGAAACGACGCTTGGCGTACGCCGCGGAGGTCTCCTCGCGAGTAATTTAAAGAACAATATATACGAAACCATTGTAGTCCCATCTCCGCAGTTTTATACTTCGACATATCAAATTACGATATGGACGCAATACACGCAACATATGAATCAAATTTTAGAAAAGATAATTTCTTCTTTTCTTCCACAGGCACAGTCATGGAAAGTTACGACCAATAAAGGCTATTGGTTCGTCGCTTCAACAGACGCTGGAACGTTCGATATTGAGACAAACTTCGATGATATGTCTTCCGTCGAAAGGTTTATTAAGTGCTCATTTAGTGTAAAAATTCCCGCTTATTTTTGGGTTTCTGCTGCTCCCGGCGTGCCTGTCCCCATTAAAAAATATATTTCTTCTCCCGTCATACAATTTTCTTTGACACAAAAGGGATTGCCGGATCCTGATCTAAACGCGTCAGAAGACGTTTATAATAATTTTACGATTGGTGGCGACGATCCGACGTTGCCACTATCTGATCAACCAAACGCTAGACCCGATCAAAGACGAACAGGTAGTTCACTGACGCCATTAAGGGGTAACGTTCAAACATCAAATCCAGAAATAGCGCCGCTTATATCTAATCCTGAAGTCGATAAGTCTACTTCGCCCTCGCCGCCCTCATCGATTGCAGATCCAGCTACAATCACCTCGCCGCGCGGCGTCGTTCCTACGACATATACCAAAACGCCTTTACCATTATATCCAAATACTGCAAAACCTCCACTTAAAATTAGTATGGGATCCGAAGTCAAGTATGTAAAAGTAGTTAGTAAAAATCCTGCGACAGGCGAAACGGTTTACGCGCCGGCCAACCCGCCAGACATAAAAATTGTACCTATTGATAATCTTGAGTGATCAAAATTATTTCTGAATTTGACTTATCTCCTTTTGCAGCATACTTATTGATTGCAATCGACGTTAAGGAGAATGGTAATGTCTGAGCAAGTTTTTAGATCTCCCAATTTTTATGAGCGTGAAATCGATCTGTCGGCACCGACAGTAGGGGGTCCAGTTGGTACACCCGCTGGTGTTATTGGCCCTTCACAAAAGGGTCCTGCATTTGTTCCCGTTACATTTGCTAATTTTGGTGAATTTATTACCACATTCGGTAATTTAGATCCAAAGTATTTTGGACCATACGCAGTTAATGAATTTCTTAAAAATCGTACATCGTTAACTTATCTTAGGGTTTTAGGTGCCGGTGCCAATTCTTCATTTAGCGATTTTGATGACACGCTAACAAAGGGTACGGTTAGAAACGCAGGGTTTTTTCTTTCTGGTACACAAACAAGCACTAGCAATGATAATCGTCATACTAAAGTTGTACAATTTCTTGCAGCTCAACACACTCTTTCTGCTAACGAAGCATATGGTATGCCGATGTTTAGCGACAACGATACGTTTCCGGGTGTAACCGCAGGAAGCGAAGTTAATCTTATTCGTGGATTGATGATGTTACCGAACACGGCTCGTATGTTCGTTCTTAACGGAGACGAAGCTGTTCCGGCAGCATCGTCAGTTGGACTTATCGATGATCAAGCGCAAGCAAGATCGATTAACGGTAAATCAAAATTTAAAATCCTTATTTCGTCGTCTTTGGGGGCATCATTTTCGAACGACGAGGGTAAAGCAGGAATTAGACTTTTGACGGCATCCTTTGATCCTACGGCTAACGATTATTTTGCGAAAGTTCTTAATACCGATCCTGACAAATTTTATACAAGTCAACATTTTCTTGCAGCTAATTTTTCCGTTGATTCTCAGATCGCCGATGTTGCCGTAGACAATTATATTGCGATGTTATCAGGGTCAGCAGCTACGAATTCGTCTTCGGGCGATATTACGATGGCCTATCGTGACGCGTTCGGCGCCTATAACACTCGATATAAGGCGCCGCAAACGCCAATGTTTATTTCGCAACCATTCGGTAAGACGGAATACGATCTTTTTAAGTTTGAGTCTCTTGATGACGGTGAGTTTGCAAATCAACTTTATAAAATTTCTATTTCGAATATTAAGGCTTCATCAGACGATACAAATAAATATGGAACGTTTAACGTTCAAATTCGCGACTGGAATGATAGCGATATTACCCCCATTGTTTTAGAGCAATTTACCAATTGTTCGTTAAATCCTGATTCGGATAGCTACGTAGCTAAATTAATTGGTGATCGTAAGGTATCGTTCCACTTCGATGCCTTCGACCCCCGCGAGCGTAGGTTAGTGGCGTCTGGTAAATATTCGAATCAATCGAAGTATGTCAGAATCATCATGGCCGAAGTGACCGATAAAAAGCTAATTCCCGATACGGCATTGCCATTTGGTTTTCATGGACCGTCTTTATTAAAGACGAATAATAGTAATAATGCGCTAGCCGCATTACCACTTGTCTCAGCAAGACTAGGTGGAGCTAGTCTTGATGCCCACGCCACGCATCTTCTTCACGGCTCAGTAATTCCTCCGATTCCTTATCGCTATAAGGTTACACGCGGTGAAGTTTCGACAACGAGTACGAAGGCAGGTGCACCAGGTACAAAGGAAGTTACACTTTCTTCACTTTATTGGGGCGTTAAGTTTGAGCGCAATGCATCCTCTATTGCAAATGAAGTTCTTAACTCAAACGTTCTTTCCGAAAAGAACAACCTTCTTGGCTCGTTGACTAGGTTCATGGGAATCGAAAAATTAGATGTTCTTCATACGGGCTCGGGAGCAGATGCATTTAACAATAATAAATTTACGTTAGCCAAGGTTGCGTTAGGAAATACATTGTTGGCTGATGTCACTGGTTCTGCGTCGGCTCACATGAAAGAAGCAGCTTATATTAGAAATGCGGTACCGGATACAAACAACTATACCGTTACAGATGGTATCGTTTCTGGTCGCGTGACGTTAGCAACACTTCTTGCAAAAACGCCGGCAGTTAGTTTCAATAAATTTTCTCCCTTTGCAAAGTTTACAACTTTCATGTACGGCGGATTTGATGGTCTAAATTATCTCGACCGTGACGCGCGGCGCCTAAATGATAAGTCTGTTTCGTTTGATTCAGATTCGCTTTCTACAGGCGGTGCTGCGACAAGCTATATGGCTTCCGGATTTGGTACAGCGATCAATGGAACCGATAAGAACAATAACGGCGTTGCTTCATATAGCACCGCAGTCGATATCATGACCGACCCATATTCGGTTGGTATCAATATTCTTGCGCTTCCTGGTATTCGTGAACCCTATATTAACGATGTTACTTCGAAGAAAGTCAAAGATTACGGTTTGGCAATTCATCTCATGGACATACCTTCGTATAGCGACGACGGATATCGTCTATACGATGATTCGACATCGAAACCTAGTGTACAAAAGACTATCACGTCATTTAACGCGAGATCAATTGACAACAATTATACATCAACTTATTTTCCCGATGTATTTATCGATGACAGCGTAAACTCGCGTAGAGTTAAAGTTCCTGCTTCTGTAGCCGCCTTAGGTGCATTAGGGTTTAATGATCGCGTATCATATCCTTGGTTCGCGCCGGCGGGTTTTAATCGCGCCGCGCTCGACTTCGTTAAGAACGTATCGATTAGATTAAATGCGTCAGATAGAGATGCGCTATATGACTCGCGCGTTAATCCAATAGCAACATTTCCGCGACTTGGATTCGTGATCTTTGGTCAGAAGACCCTACAGACTAAGAAGTCAGCGCTCGATCGCGTTAACGTACGTCGACTTCTTCTCGAAGTAAAGAGGATTGTTATCGGAATCGCGAATCGACTAGTCTTCGAACAAAATACGCCAGTCGTACGAAATCGATTTGTATCCGACTCGGTATTTCAATTGGGTCTAATTCAGACGCAGGCAGGTCTTGAAGCATTTCAAGTCGTGATGAATGAGACGAATAACACACAAGAAGATATTGATCTTAATCGTCTTAATGGGCGAATTGTTGTCGTTCCAACGAAGTCTATCGAATTTATTGCGATAGACTTTATTATAACGAACGCTGGCGTCCAGTTCGTGTGAGAAATTTGAACTTATTGATATAGTTAAGCTACAGAGAATGGAGTATAGTAGATGGCACAGTTAAAACTTGGCGCGGCGGGCGTAACAGTAAACGAAATAGACGTTTCGGGGCCACTTACTCAAACACCAGTTGGCGTTCCGGCTGGCGTTGTGGGTACGTCGAAAAAAGGTCCAGCATTCGTTCCTGTCCTCGTCGGCAATCTTTCTGATTTTCAGGCAAAATTTGGATCGGTAGATAGTAAACACTTCGGTCCTATTGCTGTTTTGGAGTGGTTGAGAAACGCACGTGCAGTTACTTATTTACGCGTTCTCGGTGCTGGTAATGGATTAGAACGTCAGGGTGTCTCTAATTCTTATCCTGGCTCTGTAACGAATGCAGGATTTGTTGTTGGCGAACAGCAACCCAGCGGTACGGTTGGCAAACTCGATAAAAATGTATACGCAAACGACAATGGCGAATTAGGTAGAACCTATTTTCTAGGTTGCTACATGTCAGAATCTGCCGGTTCTACATATCTTAGCGACGCGGGACTTCAGACAGTCGGTCTAAACTTGGCACAACCTCTTGTTCGCGGTATCGTTATGGCTGCATCGGGGGTCTTACTACGTCTTTCATCGTCTTTAGTATCTCACGAATCTTCTGCTGCACCGTCTGCGATACAGATTGGAGCGCACAACGAGAATCCTAAGGGCGCGTCCTTTGGTACTGTCACATTAATGGATGGTACAATTGAAAAACAGGAATTCGTATTACTTTTGAACGGGCACAAAGGAACTGATGCGAATTATCCAAACTTTTTGACCGCCTCGTTCGATCCAACTGCTAATAATTATTTTGCCAATGTTTTGAATAAGGACCCATTTAAGCTACAACAAGCTGGTCATTATCTTTACGCAAATTGGGATATTCATCCATCGGTTGCAGGATTGACTGGAATTGGTATTCTTTCTTCTTCGCTCGGCGCCGACGAGCTCCCCCCACGAACTGGAAGTATCGGTACTGAGCCCTCCGCGTTTATCGTTACCTCGTCGCTTAATAGAAATATATCTTCAACGACAGTTCCCAATTTCGAAAATTTCGAAGATCGTTTTAGGTCTGCTAAGTCACCTTGGGTTGTTTCTCAAAAGTTTGGTGGTAAACCTATTAATCTCTTTAGATTTCATGCCCTCGACGCCGGCGCGAACGTTTCTAATCTTTACAAAATTTCGATTGAAAACATTACTCCTTCGATTGATCCCACCAATAAACATGGTAGTTTTACGATTAAGATTCGAAAGTGGAGCGATAGGGATTCTACGCAATCTCTTATTGCGAGCAGTGAAAGCTACGTTGTCGATCTTAATCCGTCATCGACTCGATATATCGCAAAGGTTATCGGCGATTTTAACGCATATTATGATTTCGATCGTGACGTCGAGGAACAAAAAATCGTTGTCGAAGGAAGTTACCCGAATCGTTCGAATTACGTTAGAATAGAAGTTGCCGACGACGTCGTCAATGGTTTCGTTGATTCTACGGCGTTACCAATGGGCTACAGGGGTATTTCGCATCTTGTAACCTCGGGCTCCGCGGTGTTTCCTCAACTTCCGCACGTAGGCGATGATAAAATTGGAGTAACTGGTGGTTCTACAGATCGCGACATTCTTCGTAAAATTGTACAAGCACCAGTCCCTTATCGCAAGAAAGTAACAGACGGCACAGTCGGTAGCGCAACCGAGATAGCGAATGTTGATTTTTATTGGGGCGCGCAGTTCGAACAGATAGAGCTAGTAACAAAGCCGAATGCGTCTGTTATGATGAATAAGTCATTCGAAGCATATGCCAAGTATTTCCCGGACTTTTCTACAGTTTCAATGCCTGTTGCTATTGGCGATAATGCAGGTGCCGGCGATACAGCGGCGAATAGTGTACTCGACTCAGATAGATTCTGTAATAATCTCTTTTCGCTTGAACACGTTCAGGTCGTTACGGGTTCCAATACGAGAGCAAATACGCTCGAGTGGAAACAAGCTGTCTACGTTCGTAACGGTAACATCGCAGCGAATGAAACGAGTAAGACCCGCGCTCTTCAAGTCATCGATTTAAACGAAACTGCAAATCGACGTTACGCTAAATTTACCATGTTTTTACAGGGCGGATTTGACGGCGTCAATATCTTCGATCAAGACGAAGCAAAATTGACGAATAACGCCGTTTCGTCAGATATGATCTTTGGAAATAATCGTCTTCTTAATGATGGACCAAACGTCAAAGCCTATACTAAGGCAGTCGATATCATGAAGAATACGACGAATATAGACGTACAACTTCTTGCCATCCCGGGTATTCGTCATCCGATTATTAGTGATTACGCGACCGTGGCAGTCGAAGAACGTTTTGATGCTCTATACATCATGGACATCGAACAATATACGGAAGACGGCGTAGAAGCAGAACACGAAGCTAGATCTGATAATCAGATAGTTTCTGTTTCGCAGACGATAAATTCATTCCGCGATCGTAGTCTTGATTCGTCGTTCGCGTCGGCTTATTTCCCCGATGTACTCTATGCAGCGCCAGACGGTAATAATGTATTCGTTCCACCATCTGTATTGGTACTAGGTGCCATGGCATTAAATGACGCCGTGGGTCATCCGTGGTTCGCTCCGGCTGGTTTTGCTCGCGGCGCTTTGCCGCAACAGGCGTTAGAAGGTAGAGTTAAACTTAAGGAAGAAGATCTTGATTCTCTTTACAACGATCGTCTTAATCCATTAGTTGGCTTCGTCGGTGCGCCGAAATCTGGTACAAATCCAGCCTCTGGGTTGGTCGTCTGGGGACAAAAGACATTACAACTTGCCTCTTCGGCTCTTGATCGAGTCAATGTTCGTCGACTTCTTATCGAGATTCGTCGTCAAGTCAGAGAGATCGCACAGACAATACTATTCGAGCCAAATCGTGAAGCTACGCTCGCACGATTCTCATCCGCTGTCACTCCACGTCTTCAACGAATTCAGGCGCTTTCGGGTCTCGAGAGATTCAGAGTCATCATCGATTCTTCTACGACGACGCAACAGGATGTAGAAAACAATACTGTCCGCGGAAAGATTTTTGTTCAACCCACGAAGAGCATTGAATTTGTCAGCCTTGACTTCGTCGTGGCAAACAACCTTCAACAAGTACAGTGAAAATTAAATGAAAATAACATTAAAACAACTACATCACAAATTAAAAAAAGACCAAGATGATCGAGATCGACTGTCTGGTGTTAGTGGTTCGAATGACGAGCTCGACGAAGATCATCCTATTTCTGCCGATGGATTAATCTCTTTCGCAAAAATATATGCAAAACTACCGCCCTCGAAGCAGCACAAACTTGACGCCATCCTTGATGGCCACAGTCGTGGACTTCCGCCCGAAGAAATAAAGGGCCTATACGGTATCCTTGGATCTTGGCATATGTGACTAGATAATATTCTCATCGACGCCTTCGACGCACCACCGCCTAGACAAAAACGCTAGTTTAATTTGGCGATGACTATAATGAAATTTATGCTAATACAATTGTGACAGATCATTAAGGAAGAAGTTCAAAAATCCCACGCCACAAAGAATCGTTTATCGGAAGGACGTGTTCGAATTGCTAGCGAGGAGTTGATGAGTTGATGGCATAGGCTTGTGGTAATTTGAGTTTTGTATCTGAGTATGATAGTGGTGGACCAATGAGATATAGATCGTCTAGCATCCCTTTCGACCCGCATACATTAAAAGATTATATTGTACGAAATTATGCAGGATACTGTCGCGATATTGGTTGTGAAGACGCCAGCGATCCTGAATTTGGTCAATACGTCGGCGACGAATTAGCAGGTAGAGTTGACAAAGATATACTCGATCAGGCACTTTTATTGTTAAAGCATTAAGCGTTGTCAACTATTGATTTTCATGATTTTCATTTCGTAGACGATATTTTCGCAACCCCATATTTTGACGACGCCAGCAGCCTCGGCCACGGCTGCTTCCGTCAGTCCGTTTTTTGAATCTGCCTTGAATTTAAAACGATTGAATCTGTCTACGAAGTCAGTCCACCAAAATCGAGGAGGCGTTTTGTTCGTTTCTTTAAATCCGGCCTTGATATAACCTATGCCCGTTCCCCCAAGTCTTGTGTCGACATATGTCATTAACTTAACGATGCCTTTGTCTTTACACCATATTTTTGCAATAGATATAAGACGACTTAACCCGCCCGGTACGTTGTGAAGCATTTTTGGACAACATCTCGCGACCTCCATCGTTTTATCGCTCTTATGAAATGGTTTTCGTAGAGACATCGCGTAGACCAAAACGTCTTGAAAAAATAAACCATACGCGACCGTTGCAGCCGTATCTCCATCGAGATGGTTGGATTCGAAGAACTCTCTTCTTTCTTGCGACGTAATCTGTTTTAAAACGCATTTCCTTGCGCCGACGTTGTGTTGTGATAACTTAAGTCTTGATAAGATAATTGATTTAACGATGCCTTGTTTCTGACGCCATTCGTCTTCAAATACGTGGATAAGTTTAATTCCTGCTCGTTCCGACGATATCGTCTTATTCGAATGATACATCGGAGATTTATTCACGTGCGAGTGCCAATAGAGACCATTATATTCGACGGCAATATTCTTCGAAGGAACATGTATGTCTAATTCGAGATTATTGTCCAACGTCGAACGATCATTTCTTTTGACGTGCATGTTTAAACCCTCTATCCACTTGGCGAGATTTTCTTGTGCGATTGATCCGCCCGGATAACATCTAAAACATCTACCATATTGTAGAGATCTAAGCGATCCTATAAATTTTTCACCGCACCCGACGCATTCTACTTGTATGATTTTTTGAGCATCGTTGATATATTCGCCGAGTCCATCGACGACCTTTAGCGTTCCAAGGCTCTCTATTCTTGATTTTATTTCATCGGTTGAAAGTCTTTTTATGGCATCGAGTCTGTGTCTTATATTTTCTTGTCGCATCGTAAGAGAAACACGTGCAGCCATATTCGCGATTCTTTTATCAGTCTTTTTTGAGAGACCTTTTGCCCAAGGCGTTAATTCACCAGTTGTAAATTTTTCTTTGAACGCCTTGGCAGTTTTAGCAATTCTTTCGTCGACCTCTTTTGTTAATCCTTTGTTCCAAGCCTCTCGATTTCCATCGTCGAATGATTGTCTTATCTTGGTTGCCGATTTTATTGCACGCTCTAGTATCCTTTCGTCAGTATCTTTTGTTAGTCCTTTAGCCCATGACGTTTTTCCGCGAAGAGATTCTGATTTTTTCTTCGACATCTCTTCTGCCACTTCTGCAGAGTAAATGTTGTATATCGAAGCGTTGTGTCCATTTACAACGTTGGAATAACCATTCCACCATCCGATCCACCGAGTTTCTATTCCGCAACCACACGCGCACTTAACGGGTCCACCATTCATGTGGTCCCAAAGGTCTTTGGTTGAGATCTTATGTTCACCAACAAGATGTTTTTCAAACGACGTAAGAAATTTACTTTTGAAGCTTTCGCACTTGGGACACACAATCGTCCTCAACTCTTTTCCTCTATGCGCACCCATACGTTATTGCTCCTACGCTTGAATTATATATTTTTTCGGAAAAAATGATAAAAAAAATACAGTCGATGGATAATTAAAAATGAATTTTCTACATACATATAGAAAGTCTATAAAAAGACAGGAGAAATACCATGGCCGCAGAGACACTTGACGTTTCATCAATGATTCCCAACAAATTCGAACCAAAAAGAAAAAATCGATGGGTACTTATGGTTGAGGGCATCGACGCCTACATCATCAAGACCACGGCTCGTCCGACGATTACGACAGAAGAAGTCGAAGTTCCATTCATCAATTCGCGACGCTATCTCGCGGGTAAGACTACATTCGGTACGATCGCAGTGACACTTCACGACCCGATTGCCCCTTCGGGCGCGCAACAGGTCATGGAATGGGTGCGTACGCATTTCGAATCTGTCTCAGGACGATCAGGTTACGCAGATTTCTATAAACGCGACATTCAACTTAAATTGCTCGATCCGGTCGGGACGGTTGTCGAATTATGGGATATAAAAGGTGCTTTTATCACGGAAGCGAACTTTGGTGAAGTGACGTACGAAGATGGTGGTCCAATGGAGATCTCAATGACGCTTCGCTTCGATAATGCAGTTTTACAATTCTAGTCTTAAAAAAGAGCCAATTGAATTAAACAACTTCGTGGATTATGGTATAATTATGCCATGGCCTATTTACGTATTTCCTGTCCAAAATGTCATGAAACCTTTGGACAGGAAACTAGATTTCTTAGTCATCTAACGATTGTTCATGGAATAGATGATTATCTTGCCTTATATCTCGAAATTTATCATAAAAATATACATTTGACTTGTTGTTGTTCACAACAGTGTCAAGAGAAGCTTCCTTGGTCGGGGTGGAAGAAGGGTTTCGTTTCGAAATACACTCGTGGTCATAATGCGCGGATTGATTCAGCATATCTTAATCCCGACAAGCAAAGGGAAATGGCAAAGAAACGATCAGACGGATATGCATCTGGACAATATTCAGTGTGGAATAAGGGTCTTACAAAAGAGACATCTGAAAAGGTGGCTGCTGCTAGTGTAACAATTTCAGCTACGTTACAAGAAGGTTATTCGTCGGGTAGATTTAGCGATTGGAGAAAATCTGACCCAGAAAAAGCCAAGGCCGCCGCGGGAAAGATGTCTGTAACAAAAAAAGAAATGTTTGCCGACGGCGTACTTGTTCCATGGAATTTGGGTCTTACAAAAGAAACCAATAGCTCAATTATGTCTGCAACTAAAAAAATAAAGGCCAGATATGAAAAACCCGACGCGGGTCGTAGAATTAAGTCTAGGGAGCTAGAAACTCGAATAAACATTCATTCTGATAAATTTCGACTCGTTTCCTTGCTCGAAGATTATAGAACTCGTCGTGTTGATAGACTTAAATTTCTTTGTAAAAAATGTGGCGCAGAACAAATGAAAAGTCTTGCGATGCTGGAAGAATCTCCTGTTTGCTTCTCATGTTCTCCAAAGGAATCCAGGGGTCAATTAGAAGTCTACGACTTTATAAAGTCGCTTTCATCCGACGCAATATTATCTGATAGATTTCTTATCGCACCTCGTGAAATCGATATTCTTGTTCCTTCTACAAATCTTGCCGTCGAATATAACGGTCTATATTGGCACTCTACGGCGAACATCTCTGATAAAAATTATCACGAGTCCAAACGAAAATCTGTCGAATCGATGGGTCATAAATTTTTCATGATTTTCGAGGATGAGTGGAGAGACAAACGACGCATCGTAGAAAGTATGTTGAGACATCGTCTTGCGATGCCTGGAGAAATTTTAGATGCTAGAAAACTTCGAGTCGAAGAACTCGATGGAAAAACTGCCGAGATATTTTTTGAGGCCTCGCACCTCGAAGGCCATGCCAGATGCTCGTCGTGTTTTGGTCTCGTCGACTCTTCAGGTAGAATAGTCGCTGCCATGTCGCTGCGCCGGCCGTTTCATACTTCTCGCGCGACGGCGTGCGTCGAAGTCGCGCGATCTGCCTGTTTGCCAGGAGTTATTGTTCGTGGATGGGTCGGCAAATTGACGGCTACTTCGCTCAAGAAAGTGAAGTCAGAAGGACGTATGTCTTTAGTTTCGTACGTCGACGCCCGTGTCGGAAATGGCGGAAGCTATCTATCGTCGGGTTGGAAACTTGAGACGAATCCAAAGTCGCCTAGGTTTTGGTGGACGGATTTTCATAGTCGTTTTAATAGGTTCAAATACAGAGCCGATAAAGCCATGGGACTATCTCAGGCCGACATCGCTACGAGAGAGAACGTTGTAGAGATATGGGGCTGCGGTAATTACGTCGTTCGAATCGATTAAGCGCTATATAATTGTTGATGCCAATAGCTTTCGGTGATCTCTAGAAAAGACATTTTAAAATGTATACGTTTGTATGGTATGTATTTAAACAAACATATTTGGACGCTTAAATGTGTTCGCCACCAGCACGTATTAGAGTCAATTTGTAATTATCATATGTGATAATTTACGACGCGTCTTATATTTATTTTTCTATCGTCACCCGCGCGTCTCGTCGAATCTTAAAAAGTCCCATCACGACGTTGTCCTTGCGACCTTTAGGCTGTGGTTCAATTTCGACTACAGGATTGCCATTTTCGTCTTCCCACATGCCCACAATGATTCCACGTTTATTTTTCCATTTTCCAAATAGCACAGGATCTCCCGGTACGAAGTAGTTTGTGAGATCGAGGAGCCTCTCTATGACTCTTTCGGTGATCGTTTTAGTTCTCATCGACAATAACCATATTTTCTAAATATACGACGATCGACAAGAATCGCATTGTTGGTAAATGTTATTATTATCGGCATTTACGTAAATTTGGTCGTTATTTTAATTGATATGCTATTTACGTTTATGCGGCTCGCGTTTAATATGTAATAGAATTTTCTTCACGAGTCAAAGGAAAAACAAATGAGTACAGAAGATCGCGAACAACGTAATGCAGTATTTTCAGGCACGCCAAACATTCCGCCACCAGGTGTTGACCCACGTATGCCGATGCAGTCTGCGACTGATAAAGTTAAGGCAGAATTTGGTCTAGATATTCCGCTTGAGACGGTACCATTACCATCGTCTGGCAAAGTGTATCCACACGGCTCGTCTCTTTTTAACGCTGAAACAGTCGACATCAGGGCAATGACTGCTCGCGAAGAAGACATCTTGACTTCTCGCGCTCTCTTAAAAAAAGGTACTGTCATTACTGAATTGATTAAATCTTGTCTTGTCGATCGCACAGTTAATCCAAACGAGCTTCTCGGAGGCGATCGTAATGCCTTAATGGTGGCGATTCGTATCACGGGATATGGGCCTGAGTACAAGGCCGAGATTGAGTGTTCAGAATGTAGTACAAAATCGCCTCATGAATTTAATCTTGCCGAATTACCTGTTCGCCGCCTTCTACTCGACCCCGTCGTTCCAGGCGCGAACCTCTTTGAGTTTGTTCTTCCACACAGCAGAAAGAAAGTTAAGTTCCGATTTTTGACAGGCCGCGACGAAGAAGAGATTATGGCTACTTCAGAGAGACAAAAAAAGCTTGGTTTATCGACAGAATCAAATGTCACTACGAGCTTAACGCATGCCATTGTTTCCGTCGACGGTATCGAAGACAGGGTAAAGATCACGAATTTTATCAAGCATATGCCGGCTCGTGATTCTTTGTCACTTCGTAATCACATTAAGGAAAATGAGCCAGGAGTTGTTATGAAACAAGAGACTTCTTGTCCCGCATGCGGTTACTCCGAGGAGGTAGTAATGCCGTTGGGCGTTAACTTTCTTTGGCCTCAGTCCGGACGATAAAGAGGGTCTCATCCTAGAGCCCGCCTTTTTGCTCATGTATTATGGCGGGTTCTTGTGGAGAGAAGCGTACAACCTTCCCGTTTCTTATAAGCGGTGGTTCGTAGAACGTATTGGTAAGGAAATTTCTAGGTCGACGTCCGACGGCGGCAGCTCTCAGTCTAGAGCCGTGCATCAAAATTCGCCAGATGTTAGGGCGATGCAAGGAAATGTTAGGGCTCAAACGCCTAGTCGTCTTCGTAGATTCACTTAAAATGGCATTTTTTGTTACTTCGTGCTATTTAATAGCATCGCGAGGTTTATGTGAAAAAGAAACCATTAAACGAGTTAAAAGTTAACCTTTTGGGCAAGGTTTTTTTTGCAACGTTGGGTGCATGGTTGGTCGGTAAGTACGTCAATACTAAGCTCAGGGGTTCTCGAACCGAGATTGAAACCGTGGGAAACGCGTTAGCGGCTTCGAAAAGATTTCAAGACGAATTAAGTCGGCCTGGTGCTTCGGTCGATTCTGTCGTTCAGAAACTTAATATTAAACACATGTCGGCATCCGAATTCGAGCGTGTCCTCGGCGTGCCATGGCCACTATAAATTCAACGTGAGCGACCCGAGCAATGGCTAACGGCAAGGGAGGCGGTGCTGGTCCGACGGCTGATCAATTAAAGATCGCCCAGCAGATGTATGCGATGTTGGAGCAGATGAAGTCGTCGGCCGATAAAATCTCTCGTTCATTTGAGACGCAGGCCGAAGCGACTGCTCAGATGGCCGAAAATATGAAAGATATGGGCACTGGCGGCGTTGTGGCACAGCTCGTCGAAGTCAACAAGACGTTAAAGGACGTCGCAGCGTCGTTAGCAAACTTAAAGACTATTTCTATCGATACATTTAAGGAAGTATCGGAGGGTTCTGCGGCCGCTGCAGTGTCTTCACAAGAATTTTCTCTTGCTGCGACCCGTGCCGGCGAAGCAGTAGCTGCGAGTACTTCAAAATTTAAAGACATGTCGAAGAACGTATTGGATACCGATAAAAAAACCGTGTCGCTTCGACAAAAGTTACAAGAAGTTAGTGATCATTTAAAGGGTAAATTTCCAACTGCCGCCGCCGCCGCAGCCGGCGCGCTAAGTGGTTTACAACAATCGTTCTCAAATCTTATGGCTATCGGGTCAGGTATCTTTGGATTTTTGAGCTCATTAGTCAGTTCTATTTTCGAGATTGGGAAGTCGATTTTATCGATACCCTTTAAGGTTTTCGGTGGGCTCATTGATATGGCCAATTCGGGTGGTGGTGGCGTGTCAGAACTGGCCGAGGCGATCAACGGTTTACGAAAAGAATTTGGCGCGCTCTCGGGCCCGACGAATACTGCGATAATGGGATTGTCCAAGTCGATGGGACAATTGAGCGTCGCCGGCATTTCTGCAACCAAAATATTTGGAAATGTCGCAGATAGAATCAACCTACTCAAAGATTTATTTCTTCAGGGCGGCGCCGCCGTGAGATCGTTTACGGGTGAAATTGCCAGAAGTGGTGGTTTGATTTTAGCATATCAAAAAGGTCTAGGTTTATCTAACGAAGAGATGGGCACCATGGCTTCGTACGCAAAACGTGATGGTAAGACGATGAAATCCGTTTTGAATGATATTACGAAGCAATCGATGGCGATGGGCAAAGCATTTGGCCTCGATGCAAAGATTATCTCTAAGGAAATGGCAAAAGCCGCCGCCGATATGGCAAACTTTGGTCATATGTCACAAAAGCAGCTCGGCGTTGCGGTGACGTATGCACAAAAATTAGGATTTGAATTGAGCGGCGTTGCTGGTACGATGGATAAGTTTTCGTTATTTGAAGATGCTGCGGAAAATGTATCGACGCTAAATACGGCATTCGGTACGAACATCGACATGAACGAAATGATGAATGCCCAAGATCCTACCGAGCGAGCGGAAATTATTAGAAAGGCGATGTTGGATCAAGGTCTTACTGTCGATAAGCTTAGTTATCTTCAACGAAAATTGTTTAAAGAGACGTCGGGTATGGATGACGCCGCCATGAACGCGACATTGTCGTCGGATAACATGGCTACTAGCTTAGAAGATATTAAGAAAGTAGGAGAAAAAGCAGAAGCAACCGTCATGTCAGATGCCCAAGCTATGGGTAAATTGGCAGATGCCATGGATCGTGTATTTAAGTCGGGTGGCGAGCGTCCCAAGAGTTTTTGGGAAGCATTTATGACAGGTATGGAAAAGGGATTTAAGTCGATCCCAGCCGTACAGCGAATGTTCCAGAATATCAGGAACTCAACTGATCAATTTATGATAGCCGGTATGAAGTTTGCAAAATTAATATATGAAAATTTTCCTGGTATACAAAAAATAGTTGAAGCGTTTACAGAACTATTTGATCCTACGAGAATTGGTGAATTATTGAATAGCATTCATGATAGGTTCGCGAAATTTATTGGCGACCTTAAGAGTGGAAAATCGTCGTTCAAAGAATTAATGAAGGGATTGAAGGAGGACTTTTTTGATTACTTTAAAAAATCGGGCCCAGGCGCCGATAAATTACTTAGCGGATTCGACGAGTTTTTTGGAGCGATAAAAACAATCTTCGCCGGCGCCATTGAGTGGATAATGACATCGCTCGGCGAATTGATTAATGATATTGTATCGTTTTTAAAAAATCCACCATCGTTAGATATAGCGGGTGCAGCGGGAGTAGGTCAAAAAGCTCTTTCTCCAATTGCAGAAGCCTTTAGAAATGGTTGGAAAGTATTGGGCCCCGCGCTTAGTGATCTTTTCGACGTTCTTATGGATAAACTTATCCCAATTGTACAGAAAAAAATTACAGAATTTACAAAAGAACACTTTGGTAAAATTTTACTATATTTGCTTGGACCTGCGATTCTTAAATCGTTCATAGCTGCGGGGTCGGTAAAACTTTCTGGTGCGGTCGTTGGCATGATTTCTCGAGCTCTCGGCGGCGCTTCGGTCGCTGCAGCCGCAACTACAGGTGGAGCAGCCGTGACAACGGCCATGACAGGTGGTGTAACAATTGCTGTTTCTACTGCTGCTACGACAGCAGAAACAGCATCGACTGGATTTTTTTCTACAATAAACTCATCATTTTCGAAGGGTTCTGCTACACTAGCAGAGAAAATTGGTCCTAAGATGACGAGCGTTTTTAAGTTCGCCGGCGTCGCCGCCATCGTCGCCACCGCCGCGATTAATATTTCTGAATCGATGGAAAAATTCGAAAAAAAATTAGAAAAAGATTTTGATAAGAGTACTGCGAAAATTGCTGCCGGTACGACAGGATTAATTAACACATTGACGTTTGGTCTATTACCACCAGACTTACAGGAAAAAATTGCAACAACAATCGCAACGTGGATAACTACAATTTCTACTTCATTAGATGAATTTTTTGGTCCTGGGTTTTCGCAAAGTATGAAAGATCAATTGGCGGCTACTTTTGATATTTTCAGCGGGTTGGGAGATCTTCTTAAGGCAATGTGGAATGGCGACAGCGAAGGTGTAAATAAGGCGCTAAAAAAAATAGGTACTGCAATAATCGATGCATTAGTTTCAGGTGTAATTTTTTCGCTAAACGCAATACTCAAAATAGGCCCTAAAATTATGGAGTATTTTTTCTTGGTGCTTGAATTTATATCTAGCAAATTAGGCAATGTCTTTTTATCGTTAAAAAATATTCCTATTTTTGGACCATTATTTGAAATGTTGGGAAATTTGTTTAAGGGTATAGGAGACTTTTTTAAGTTTATAAAAGAAATTTGGAAAGATGTCGCAGACTTTTTTAAGTCGACAGATATCACTGCATCGTTGAAAGCTATTCCTTCGGTACTCTCGGAGACATGGAAGGACTTTAAGACATGGGCATCAAATGTGTGGAAAACGATTACTAAACCGTTTAAAGACGCTTGGGATTATGTTAAACAAGCTTGGGATGGAATGTGGCAAAAGATTAATAGCTTAGTGGAAAAAGTTATTCAATGGGGCATTTCGATGTTCGATTCTATTACTAAACCGTTTAAAGACGCTTGGGATTATGTTAAACAAGCTTGGGATGGAGTGTGGCAAACGATTAATAGCTTAGTGGAAAAAGTCATTCAATGGGGCATTTCGATATTCGATTCCGTTACTAAACCGTTTAAAGACGCTTGGGATTTTGTTATACAGACTTGGGATGGAGTGTGGCAAACGATTAATAGCTTAGTGGAAAAAGTCATTCAATGGGGCATTTCGATGTTCGATTCTGTTACTAAACCGTTTAAAGACGCGTGGACGTGGTTGACAGAAAGTTTTGGTTTTACCGTATTCGAAAAACTGGGAAATGATATAATCGATGGCATTATGGGTCCGATTAATGGTATCATTGATGCTGTAAAAGGACCATTTAACGCCGCGGTTGATGGTATCGAGGGTCTTCTTGGTATTAGTTCACCATCGAAAGTATTTGGGGAAATTGGTGGATCTATGTCAGATGGTATCGTCGGAGGTATGTCGAACATGCACACAGAAGTTAAATCTGAAGTAGAAAAAACTTCTATACTTTTCGACGAAACATTTAAGTCTCTAGAAGAGAATATTATGAATACGCTAAAAAGTATTGTTGATAATATACCAAAGACGTTCGAAATTATTATAACGACAATAGAAGAAGCACTACCGGAACTAATATCTGCATTCGAAGACATGAGAGATGATATTTTAGATGCGTTTAGTAATACAAAGTTTATAGATCCATTTTCTAAAAAAATTGGTACGTTAATAGATGCCGAAGAGTTATTAAAACTTGGGCCGTTTAAAGATCCTGGCTTCGTTGAAGAGTTTTTTTCATTTCATCAAGACACCGAAAAAATAATTGCAACTAATATTAAAAACTTATTTGAATTAGCATTTAATATTTCGGGCGCGGCGGGGGGTATTTTGCCCAAAAAAGTTATAAAAACCATGGATGGGTTGGCAATGTTTTTTGTAGACATAATTGAACCTATCGATACAATTATGTTGGCACAAAAAATAATTGTGGATGCGCTTTCAGTTGTTGGTGACGACACAATTGTGGAAACTGTTTATCATAACTTTAGTTCGATGTTAAAAATATTCGAATCGATTACGAGTCACCCAGCGTTAGAAGGTATTAAAAACAACCTACAAAATGTTGAGATGATTCAAAATGTTATTGGTGCAGGTATTGTACCAACAATACGAGCCGTCGAGGATATGATCACCTCTGCACAAAAGCTCGAGGACGCGCTGGGTCAAGGTTTAAAAATCGATCTCGATGCCCGACTAAGTGAATTTGCTGGTAAATTCGGCAAAGTCGGTGCCAAAGGAGCATATACCGTCAAAGCTCGTGATGTCGTCATCAACGTCAAGTTTAACGTATCGATGGACGCGCAAACGATAGAAAAGATTATGATTAATAACGCTTCGTCGGTCATTAGAAATAGATTGAATTTATTGATCGACTCGGTGCAGGATAGTGATTCTGCAGAAACTGCGCAGAAGTCATTAGCAAGTAATGGAAAAATTCCACAAAATATGGGCGTACTGCCGGGCGGATGATGAGTAATGACTAAGGAAGAAAAAAAGAAATTATTGACTAGTCTTGAAGACAACGCGATGTATCATACCGCCATTCAATCGATGTCTAGTGAATCTGAGCGTCGACAAGTTAAGGCTTTCGTCGACGATATCTACATTAATCTGGTTGGTACATTAACAGGTCTTCTCGACGAGGAACAAGAAGTTGAGCAGTCGGTTGACGGTATCGACGTGCCATAATATCTAGTAAATAGAGCGACATATGGCAAACAATAATGATACGGGCACGGGTGGAATAAACTTAGACGGAGATCTATACACGTTCGACGTCGCCGAGCCCGATTCACCAGAAGACACGGCCGGCGGTAAACAGGGCGCGTGGTCACCTGGTCAAGTAGCTGTCGATAAAACGATCAAGGACCTATCGAAACCCACTCGCGAGACATTCGCGAAATATTTGAGTAAGTCGACATTGGCAAAAGCCGGTATGTCGGTCGATGTACCCGTTCGTCCCAATCCTTATCCTGTCGGACTAGGCGATGCGACGAGGCTACAAGAAATAAGTCTTAAGGATTCTAGCGGTAATCCGACGCGTCCGTCGCTGTCTCCAAATGAAAGTCAATTTGCGCCCGAGTTCAATCAAACGATGGGAGCTCCACCACCACTTTTTATCAATAAGGGTTATACGATTAACCCAGCCGGCGATGCGCTGGGCATACCCGTTGCGCCCGACGGCAATAGTTTATTGAGAAATGCCACGCGACCTGCTGATCCCGATCCCACTAACTATATTAAGACCGCGAAGGGTTTGTCAGATTCCTTAAATACACATGTTTCTAGCGTTTTAAAAATCAATAGATTTAATCCCGTTGATGATGGCAGAAACTTTATCCCAGATTATTTAAACGCTATTTCTGTAAAGGCAGCTGCTACAGAACAATATGATGCGCATGCTTCCTTTGCGCGTCCTGATCAAATGAAATTTGGCGCGTCGCCGGGCAATGATGACGATCTCAAACGCGAATATGGATTTAAGCGCTTGGCACAAATAGCCCCAGTGCTGCAACAAAATGCAACATTTTTAAATTCGACTCAAACTCAAGAAACATCGAACGAAAATTTTGTAGGCTCGTCTGCTTCGTCACAAGGTGGAAATCTTGATTCGGGCCGGGACTTAACTCTACCTGTCGAAAGAATTAACATTGAAAGTATTATTAGGAATCTTTCGACAGACGTCGTAAAATCCGAACAAATTGTCGATTTTGGTTCAAAATTTGAAACAGTACTCAACAATCTCGTCGATAGATTTTCAAATCTTAATAATGAATCGCAAATAGCCGTCGCTTCTGCGCTAGTGAGCGCGGTTTTTAAGGCTCATGAAATTCTCGAAGCTCAGATTGGCGATTCATTTTTACCACAAGGTAAATCTAAGCGCGCCGGCGCGGGCGGTGGACGACAAGGCGTCGGCACATATTATGGCGGCGTTACTGAACCGGCTAACCTTAAAGATTTTATTAGAATGATGAACGATCAAACGATGTCTACAAAGAAGCTCGAATTTTTGAATGTTCGTCCCACGTCTCGACCTTTTCGTACTGCTGTATTACGCGGTATGAAGACGTTCTTTAATACTGATCCCAATTCTTCCGTCTCGGCCATAATGCGCCCTACAAAAAATACAAATTATACTCTTATCCTTGCAAGATCGATCGTTAGGTCTTCGACAAGAATGACGTTGTTATTAAAGGAAGTAAATGAATCTCGAACATTGAGCGGCGATGAAAAAGTCTATGAAGCTGTCAAGACTATAAGAGAATCAAGACTAATGGGTATTTTTAATTTTTTTGCTCATATAGGCGATATGGGATTAGATAATGCCGACGATCCCAAACCCTTGTATAACGTTACACTTGATAATATAGATAGCGGTAGAAAAATATCGATTATAGACTCATTGCCTGATAATAACTTTTCAGCGAAACATGGTAAAAGTCGTTTATCTCAAGGCAAGGTTAGAAAATTAGCCTGGTCAATTGGTCAAACGCCCGATTTTTTGTTGGGACCAGCAATAAAAGATACATTGTTGGTAGAAACGCTAAAGGGTGCTAGGGGCTTAATATTGAATTCGCAAGATCCCACTACACCAACTCGTATACAAATGCAGCATTTGGGAGAAATTACGCCAAGACTCTCGACGGCCGAACGAGCCCAAATGGAAGTTAATTTTGACGCCGAATACGTACCATTTTATTTTCACGATGTTCGAACAAACGAACTTTTGGGATTTCATGCCTTTATTTTATCGTTGAGCGAAGATTATAGCGCTAGTTACGAAAGCATAGAAGGATATGGTCGCATCGAACCAGTAAAAGTCTATAAGGGTACTCAACGAAAAATAAGTCTTTCTTTTATTACTGCTGCATTAGATACTAGCGATTTTGAAATATTGTGGTATAAAATTAATAAACTCACTACATTTGTTTATCCACAATATACGATTGGTAAAAAAATCGGTGATTCTGGTGGACGTTTTCAGTTTGTAAAACCATTTACTCAACAAATCGGTGCTTCACCAATGATTCGTATTAGGTTGGGAAATTTATTCAGATCGAATTATTCGAAATTTAATTTAGCCAAAGTGTTTGGATTAAATGAAGACGATGCTATTCTTATGGGTAACGATAAGACTGGCACTCTTGCAAAACAAAATATAGAAAACGAAAAAGCGCGAAAGAACGCAGAGACATTGAGAAATATGGCAATCGCAAAGGGCACGCTCGACGCCGCTATCGAAAAAAGACGAAATATTGAAAAAACGAGATATGACGAGGAGTATCAATATATTGTACACAGTAGGATGTCATATGACGTCATAAAACTTGAACAAATACCCCCAGTTAGTGATTCGTCGAAGGGAAAAGTTGCCGATACCACTAAAAATGCAGTAGAAACACCAACGAAAGAAGCTTGGAAAACTGCAAAAGACAAACAAGGAGCTACATTATCGATAATCGGTCCATATAGATCCTATGGGTTAATTTGTAGAATCGAAGGAGTTTTAATTCCCGATGATAGTGGTGGAGTACCGGTAGTGGGTCAAGATCCTCAGTATAAATCTGAGCCTTACGACGTGTCAAAAGATTATAGCGAAAATATAAATTTTAAAGTTAGATTTGAAAAAATGACGTTAGCTGATTGGAACGAAGAACAATTACGACCAATTTCAACATCGTCTGATTCGTCACTCTCAGCACCAACGACCGACAGTACCGGCCTGACGAAAGAAGCCCTAAAAGCTATTGAAAAAGAGCTTCTCGATTGTCAGCGCGAATATGATCGCGATCGTGCGAAAAATAAAGTTCCAGATATCAAAAGTTGTAAATTTTTGGTATCTAGTACGTCTCTTGTTGGGATGACAGTTGTATCTAATAAATTATTTCATGAAAAACTTAATGCGCAAACGAAGGACATAGAAGCTGCCGAAAAAAGTGCAAAACTTGCTGTCGAACAACAAGCTATTGATGATGCTGCAACCCTTGCAGAATATGAGAAAAGACAAAGTGAATTGCCAAAAGATGCTAGCGGATTTAAACAACAATTTTCTCAAAATGCGAAAAGCTTTATGAAATCAAATAATAACTCAATTGCGAGATCATTTAAATCTGCCGGCGGAAAAGGTCTCGCCGGGTTTATCGAATCGTTACAATTCGATTGGATGACGGGCCCATGGGACACCGATATTGGGCGCAAGGTTCCAAAAATGTGTAAAGTCACGATATCGTTTTCGCCAGTTCACGATATCGCGCCCGGACTCGATTCCAATGGTCAAAATAGAGCGCCAATTTATCCAGTTGGACCCTATTCCGATAATGATAACGAAGTATGAGTATGATTCGTATAGAGCTATTAGTTCTTTGATTAAAGTATTTTATTTTTCATGATGTATAATTGATAATCGATCTTGATATTATAATGAAATAAGAAAAAATCATGCCCAGTTTTTCTAGATATAAAAAAGATGGTGCTCGTCAAGACTTCAGGGGCCTACAGTCGACAGAGTCGATAAACTTGATTCGTGCATCGGTCGAGTCAGGTGACGTTGGAATTGATAAAATTATTTTGTTGACACAAGCCGATCGTGTTGAACATATCGCTGCAGCGATTTATGGTGACGCGAGATATTGGTGGGTTATAGCCGCAGCCTCCGATATTGGCTGGGCGTTACAGGCACCTCCCGGGACCGTAATTAAAGTGCCCAATTTAAAAGACATCGAAAGATTGTTGGGATGATATAGATGTATGTCTAATTCAGAATATCAAATACGCGATGGAATGTCAGGCCAGCCTAGTGGAGATATTCTCGACGGTGCCTCCGCGACCGCCGTTGAAGGTTTCGCCGATAATCCTATTAATTTTTATAGATTTTTGACGCCCCAAGATGAACTTGGACGACTGCGATTACCGTCTGGTGGTTCCGTCTCGCGCGATGATTTATACAATCAATATAAGCTTTTATTTGACACTTATATTAAGGTTACTATGTCAGGTAGAAAAATAATAGAAAAACTATCACCATACGAAGACATATCTTCTCGAGGCGTAGGTTATCAAACGGTGACGATGGATGGCACGGGTCGCGCGACTTTTCTTGATAGGGAATACTGGATCACAAAATCCGTTAAACCTTCGCAGTCAGATATCGGCCCAGGACAGGAGATAGTCGCAGATAGCTATTATCAAAATATTTGTACAATAAAAGACGCGCAGCCTGATGTTGATGTTACGCTTAATGTTTTGAGGATGCCCCTTCTTAACGATGCTAGAAAAAACACCGATGAGATTAGTCTATTTTTGAACTATATGCCGCCCCTTTTCGCTTCACGAATGGTTCCATATCTAGACGTCGAATTTCAAATGCCTAGAATGTCGAACGAACTGGTGAAAGATGGCGATCTTGTAGTTACACAATATCTACAACGTCCATCGATACTTAGATTTTTGCTGGGATCGATTCCACCGGCACAGGAGTCGACCACACCGGGTCACATAGGAAGACTCGTAAATAGGCTAACTGACGTCGACGCCGCGTTTCTTGCAACGGCGACCGCCCCGCGCCCACAAAAACAATTGAAGTCTCCAACGGGCGGCGGCTCACGATCTGAAGAAGTGTATATAACAGGTATGGAAATGTTTACAACGCCGCAAACTTTAACGAATATGGATTCTTTGACGGCTGGTCCAGGACGTCTTAACGATGTGAAACCATTTTTACCTCCCGCGTCTCTCAGCAGTGTTAGTATGAATATAGGAAATTTGGGAACCAATGATGCCAAAAGAACGTCGACGGTGGAGCTAAAAATACACGATAAGGCACGTCTCGTTGAATTTTCTGAATTTATTAGAGGTCCCAGCGGCATCGCCGATGTTGCTATCTGGTTGACATTTGGATGGTTGGCACCACGAGGTAGCGGTGGTCCAGGAGGAATTGAGCAAGATGCATATGCAAAATTTGTCAATGAAACCATGTTGGTTCGTTATCCATTTACGGTAAAAGATTCGTCTTTTTCGTTTGAAAGTTCGGGTATTGCTACGCTTAAGCTCGATTTGGTCGGTAAGGCTGTTGCCTCGTTACAATATGGACGAATCGATGTGTTGGGTTCTGAACCCAACAATATTGTGAGAGATCTTCCTAGAATGATGCAGGAAATTAAAGAGCTAAGAACGTCTTATACTAGTAAGCAAGCGGACGTTAACGCCGCCTTTGGTAAGGATAATAAAATATACGAAATTATTAACGCGGCCGAGGCGGGAAACTTAGCGCCAAGCATCCCACCCGACGAATTGCTTGGAATTTTAAAGAGCGAATTGGCACGGCTCGAACAAGAGAAGCCAGTAAATCAAAAAGCGATCAAGTTGATTCAGCGTCTTCATCAACTATACGAAATCGACCCAACGACGAAATTGCCGAAGATAAAGACGATGATGGAGGAGTCTGCGAAAAATTTTGCCAAGTCTCGTTTTGATTCTTTTCGTCGCGAAGGTGAAGATCCATTTTTGCCGTCGAATATTGTGATTAAAAAGACAAAAACAGATCCCGCGTCGCAAACTTCGTCGCCAGTCGAACAAAGATTATTTAGCGAAGATTTGGTTAGAACGATAAGCTCGTTGGAACCGCAGGTTGTTAATGATAAAACGAAACCGTCATCTGGTGCATCTGGTGGTCGTCCGAAATACGCAGGACCTCCACCCGTTAAGGGCATAAACGGTAGAAATACTTTTGCAAAAATTGAAGCGCATTGGACTCAGGCTATCTCTGAACTTAAGATGTTACAAACTAGTGGAATTCCACCGTCTCGACGCCCGTATATAAGCGAGGGACAGTTAACGCAAAAAATGAGTGATGAAATTCGTGATTTACGAATTGAGATTGATCGCAATAATAAAGCTGGTGGTAAGGCAACGGGAGTATGATATTAATAGAATAACGAGGTAATTAATGTTGTTTATTAAGGATGCGTTAAATGCCGTTGCAGCTGCAACAAGCGAGGTGGCTGCGGCGGCCGCGGCTATTGGCGCAAGAGATACGTACGAAAAGATTGATGCATTTTGGACACAATATCACAACACGTCTTCCCCCCTATTTGTAAACGCGTATAATAGCAGTAAATCTCAAGAGAGCGCAGAAGTTGCTTCTCGTATCGATGTACCAGGATATGGTTTGATCGGATTCGGTGTTATTTCGTCAGGATGGTACGGCGAAAGAGCGGCGTTAGACGCCAGTAAGAATAAAGGTCGCGGTCGCGGTCGTGGTGCCGGTACAAAAAAAATTGAACCAAAAAAGCCAGAAGTCGTCCCGCCACCTGGTGCTCGAGTTGTTACATTCGGAAAAATGTTCACTTCATTTTGTTTGCCTGCCTTAACCGCCCAAGCGCGAGAAGAAGGCCTCGACGAAGTGCAAGTCAATTTTTATCAACTTAACGAGTCGTGTGGTCCTATAAGTTTACACAGCGTTGCAGAATTTCCCATAGAAATAGATTATGCAGAACAACTGTTTGCCACAAAGGCACTAAAAGTTGGCGGCGAATCAATGACTATTTTCGAATTTGTTAATTGGTGCGCACTAGAGTTATTTACCGACAAGCGCGCGCCCGGATATGCGATGAGAGATATATATGAACCAGCGTCGACCGAGCCGGCGACTGGCGAGACAAAGAAGGATGAAGCTGCCGATGCCGCCAAAAATTCTGCGATGCAGGCTTGGTTCGATAAGTATAAGACTTTTAAGCCACCAATACTTACGATGAAGCTCGACGTCGTATATGAAAACGATAACAATAAAATTGACTTATTATATAAGTTACAGCACAGGGTTGGAGCTCAATACAATGCGCCGCCACCTCGATTCGCTGAGGGCGTCAACGGGAAGATAAAAAGAATATTACGCGTCGATCTATACGATCGTAGTTATGATCCATATTCAAAATCAAGTAGCATATTAAAGGACGCTGACGGTAGTTATCGCGCTTTCGAAGGAAGTCCTTCGGGCAACGAGGTCCGCGATTTTACAAAATCGTATGCAAGACAATATGCAGCAGTTGGAGGTGACGAAATAAAGGTAGAAAAAAGACCAGGAAATAAGGCTGGTTTGATGACGAATAAGGTTACGATCAATGGTACCACTGTAGGCGGTTCGTTTTCGAGTGGAAAAAACGTGCTAAAGGATTACGTGGGGGAATCGGTTCCTCGATTAACTATTGGTGGTACAAATGGTACGATGATTATGAATGCTCAGGTTCAGTCAAAAACTAGTGGTATACAGGGCTCGATTAACGTCACGGGTGGAAGTTATAAAGTAAAATCGACCGTCGCCCCAAATGCTTTATCGATGTCGGAAAATAATTTACCGATGCGCACTTCGCCTGGTGAAGTAACCCTAAATACGATTGGTTGTCCCTTAGCCGACCTGCAACAGAATTTCTTTTTAGACTTTGAGACTGGTACGACGCTTGACAATCTTTATAGCGTTAAGCAAGTTCAACATAATTTTGGACAAGGAAAATTTGAGACTTCGTGGACGATGGTATATACCGACGGTTACGCGAAGTTTTTCGGTGCTGCGTCTGTTAATGATGAACTTAGAGAAATGAAGAAAGATACCGATCAAAAGAATGAGCAACAGGAAAATTCTGGTGATCCGCCATTGGCTCCTCCTCCCAACGTACAAGCGAATAATATTAATACGGACGTATCGAAATAATTGTTGATCTTAGCGAATTAATATTTTATATTTCGTAGCGCTAGTTAAATATAATTTATTTGTGGATTCTTTTTGTATTTCATCTTCGATTCTTGGTTCGGAGAAGCACATGATCGTTTCGTCCGATGGTTTTGTCATGTCGTCAAAGCCACCATCAGATGTCTGGTTTCTCGATGGTACCACGGATTCGATGAAACATATGTGTTTAGATACTGTTTTACGCTTAGGCGGGGTTTCAGTATCCATTCGTCCACAGGATAAATGGACGCGCTCAATGTCGCTGTTGGCTCCCGATGCTATGATTCCTTGGTCGCAGACGATGCCCTCTATCGAATATAAGTCATTCGTAAAAAATCTTATAAAATCTTTAACAGAAACCATCGATAATATTCCCAAAGATTATTATAGGAATACCTGGTATCCTGGTGGTCGACTCTTACACAGCCTTAAGGCTGCAAAAGTTGATCATGCGGCCTATAAGAATATTGTGACCGATATGTCACGCGATTCCGGTGCCTTTGCGACGTTTCGTCCAGGCCACGGCGGATTTTTATCTCCTGTCGTTTATGATCGTTTTGCAACGAGAACCGGTCGTTTGACGGTTGCTAGCGGTCCAAATATTTTGACGCTAAAGAAACAATATAGAAAAATATTAAAATCTACGTTTCAAGACGGTACGATTTGTTCACTTGACTTCGCCGCGCTCGAAGCGCGTATTATTCTTGCCGAAGCCAATAAGACATTTTCGACGTTCGATTTATATGGCACTTTAGCGACCGAATTATTTGGCGAAGGAATGAATAGAGAAGCAGTAAAGATCGCTGTTATTAGTGAGTTGTATGGTGCATCGCGCGCTATGTTAGCGAGTCGATTGGGCATAAGCGGTCGTAAATTAGAAGAGTTTGTGACGAAAATAAGAACGTATTTTGGTACACCTGAATTACGCAAACGCCTAAAAGACGAATTCGTTAAGACGGGAAAAATTCAGAATAAACATGGTCGACTTCTTGATATCGACGATCCACAAGACCATTTGTTCGTTAACACATATGCGCAGAGTACAGGCGTCGACGTTTCGTTGTTGGGATTTAAGTCAATCGTTGATACGCTAGGAATCGATGGTGTGAGACCCTTGTTCGTCCTTCACGATGCGTTGATTCTTGACGTTAGAGAAGATAGATTATCCGACGTCGAGGCAATTAAATCCGTCACGGTTTCTGGTTATACGACGGATTTTCCACTTAGGTTTGAAAAATTGTAATTTTTTTATCATGAGTCTCGAGAAAAGATACGGCCTTGTGCCGTATCATGAATCGTCATGTGAAATATTTCTAGAAATCTTGACTTTTTCAAAAGTCACTAATATATATAAACATGAACAGGACGATAAAGGTTAAGTTGAATCTCAACGAATCTGAAGTTCAGTCTTTAAGAGAGACACAGAAGATTGTTGCTTCCTGTTTCAACGACCATATCGAATGGTCATTTCAGAAAAGAATTTGGTCTAAAACAGTAGCACACAAGGATCTTTACTTCACACAAAGAGAGAAACATCCACAACTTCCCTCAGCGATGTTACAGTCCACAAGGGACACAGCTCTTGAGTCAGTCAAGTCACTAAAATTCAAGTTCAGACCAAAGAAGACAGAGAACAGCGGAATCAGGTACGACAAGAGACTTTTCTCTCTCAGGGGAGAGCAGCTCACCCTGAGTTCGATCAATGGAAGAATCAAGACGATCGTTAAATTTCCTGAATGGTGCAGAGAAACTGTCAAAGAAGGTAAGATTCAGGGTATTCAATTGTGTTGGGATAAAAAGAAGAAGCAGTTCAATGCGAACTTTGTCTTTTCTCTACATGATGTTAAACCCAAAGCAGATGGAGCAGTTGTCGGGTTAGACAGGGGTTTAATCAACTTGGTAACAAGTTCATCGGGAGAGATATTCGGTGGAAAGGAAGTCAGAAAGAATCAAAGGAAGTTCCTCTTCTTGAGGAAGAGGTTATCGACAAAAGGCACTCGTTCTGCTAAAAAACTTCTAAAAAAGTTGAGCGGAAAAGAGCAGCGGTTCAGTCGAGAAGTAAATCACATCATTGCGAAGAAGCTTGCCTCGCGAAGCGAGGTCAAGACGTATGTCATAGAGGATTTAACTGCGATCAGGAGACAGAAGAGAGGGCGGAAGATGAATAAACTTCTCTCCTCTTGGGCTTTCAAACAGTTTGAATCTTTCTTGACATATAAGTGCGGAGCAAAAGGAATATCGATTGAGGTTGTTTCTGCAGCATACACTTCGCAGAAGTGTTCTTGTTGTGGAAATATCCTGAAGAGTAACCGTCAAGGTGGAAGATATTCCTGCAAGAAGTGTGGTTACAAGGGGCATGCCGACATAAATGCGGCATGCAATATACGTGATCGTTGGATCACGAAATCATCTCACAGCTCGAACTGTGAGCAGGATGGTGTCAAACATCCGAACGGGGACTGTGTTCTTCTTGACGTTGGTTCAAGCGCTGAGCTCCAAGGTCACGGCCTTGTGCCGTGACTATTTGACAACTTTCTCAAAATTCATTAATAAAAAACTAGTCAAAATTTTGTGAACACTTTGATTGTAATATAATATTCATATATTATGACTTTATCGCCAGAAGATATTGCAGCAAATTTTGATAAGTTTCGTTCGCTTTGTGAGAAACTAGGAGATCGATCAGAAGCAGCCTTAAAACTAGTCGATTCATTAGGCGAACAACTTGCGTTATGTCCTGCGTCTTCTAGATTAGATTTTCATAATTGTTTTATTGGTGGATTAACAGACCATTCACTTCGAGTTCTTTCTAACGCAATGAAGCTGGTAAAGACATTTGGGTGGGATATTCCCAAGGACTCGCTGATTATAAGCTGTCTTTTTCACGATATCGGAAAAGTGGGTCTTGCGAACGATGGTGGGTCTGTCACGGATTATTATATTCCCCAGGAGTCTGATTGGCATCGTGATAAGTTGGGCGAGTTATACAAGTATAATAAGAATATGCAATATATGTCGACGCCACAACGAAGCGTACATATGTGTCAATCGTTTGGTTTAAAATTAAAGACAGATGAATATCTTTCTATACTCTTGAACGATGGATTCGTGTTAGACGAAAATAAACCGTATTGTTTAAAAACGCCACATTTGGTTTTTGCCGTTATGACAGCCGACTATATCTCGACGATGCAGGAAAAGCCTGGTACTGGTTGGTCGTGATTATATTTCGTTGTAAATTATATTTTTAATATTACACTAAAGGTCTAAGAGTCGATATGCATCATATTTAGTTGTATGAGTGCTTTATTACGTGTGTATATCGAATCGACCATTAACGAAATGCGAAGATTTACGCGCGAATTTGATAGAATATCTGACAGTAAAAAATCGGACGAGGAAATGGAAGAAATAAGCGCTGTAGCAAGTAGTTTAGGTAACGGTGGCGGATTTATTATGCCGCTTGGTTATACGAACAAAGATGTTAAGAATCATAGTAATGATCGACGAACTCGATCTTCAAAAAAATCTTGAACAGTAAAAAGAGTTTGTGATAAGGTAAAAATACCTGCGCGGTGCAGGAAATATTCCTATCACATGTATAGAACAGGAACAGGAAACGGAAAATATTATGGCAATTGACCTAGAGGCAATTCGACGTCGAGTAGCACAACTTTCAGGTGTAAATAAAACGTCATCAGTTCAACTTTGGAAACCAGGTCTTGGCGAACATCGAGTGCGCTGTCTTCCGTGGAGGGATGGACCAGAAGGTCAACCTTTTTTGGAACGATGGTTTTATTATCTTGGAGATAACGCAGGAATTTTGGCGCCAAATCAGTTTGGTAAGCCAGATCCAATTAACGATTTAATTCGTAAGCTTTATAGTAGCGGTAAACCAGATGATAGGGTTCTTGCAAAAAAATTGCAACCAAAGATGCGATGTTATGCGCCTGTTGTCGTTCGTGGCGAAGAAGATAAGGGTGTTCAGGTTTGGAGCTTTGGTAAAATTGTTTATCAGCGTATGTTAGGCTTTTTTCTTGATGAGGACGTTGGTGATGTTCTTTCTCCCACCGAGGGCTTTGATCTAAAGGTTTTAATTACGAAGCAACCCGGAAAGCAATTTAACGATACGATCGTTGATCCTGCGCGACGACCTTCGAAACTTAGTGAAGACACTAAGAAAGTTGAACAATGGCTTAATTCAATTCCAAGTTTGGATGATATGTATCGTTTGAAATCTCCTCAAGAGATTGAGACAGTTCTTAATAACTGGTTAAGCGGTGAAACGACAGATGAAATTTCATTGTCACCAACGACTCGTGGGCCCGTTCAGACCGACGCGCTAGCGGAACTTGCTGCCGAGGTTAAGGCCGCGTCGCCAGAAAAGAAGAAGACAAAGAAATCCGACGTCGACGACGAATCGCCCGTCAAAAAGCAATCGCTCGATGATGCCTTTGCTGACTTGATGGGCGACGATAGTTGATATAGATCGTCTTATATTAACGCTGGAAATTAATTTCCAGCGTTTTTTATTTAAATTATTTCGTTGTCGCAATAATCGATAAACGCGCGGAAACAAGTTAAAACAAGTCGCGTCGTGTTCGTTAAAATAACAAATAAGGAAGTTATCACATGGCAAAGAATGAACGTGCGTCAGTAACGAATTCGTCTCAAAATAAATTAAAGTGTGATGACGTTGATTTTGCAGCGGAGTTGATTCGAGATATTAATAAAGAGTTTGGTTCTCGCATCGCATATAATCTTTCAGAGATGGATGCACCAACCGTCGTAAAGCGCTGGATCGATACTGGATCAATTCAATTAAATTATGCAATTAAAAATGCGATAGGGGGTGGATACCCAGAAGGTCGAATTATCGAAATTTCAGGACTTCCATCGTCTGGAAAATCTCATCTAGCGTATCACGCGGCCGCGATTGTTCAGAAACAAGGTGGATTGGTTGTATATATTGATACGGAAAATTCCGTTCCCGTACAAAAATTAGCCGACATGGGGTTAGACGTACGTAAACGTTTTGTTTATTGCGATTCTCACTGTACCGAGGAGGTTTTTTCTATTATCGAATCGACTATTCTTAAGGCGAAACAAATTATCGATAAGAATGTTCCTATTCTTGTCATATGGGATTCGGTCGCCGCGACGTCACCAAAAGCTGAGCTTGATGGTGAATATGAACAAAATTCGATCGGTCTTCAGGCTCGAGCTATTTCAAAGGGTATGCGAAAGATAACTGGCGTTATTGGACAAAATAATGTCACGTTATTGTGCTTGAATCAAATTCGCGATAACATAGGTGTCCTTCACGGAGATCCAACGTGTGTTGATCCCCATACCACAAAAATTAAAGTAAGATTTTCTTCTGATAGTGAATTTGCAAAACTTATACAAAGAAAGGAAAATGATAGTGAACAATCGAGTTATTGAAAAGGAATATACATTCGCAGAACTAGCTTCAATTTTGGGATTTTCTTCTTTAGACGAAGAAGCAGATCTTAATATCGAGCATTTAGATTTGGGCGTTGAAACGCCTAATGGGTTTTCGATTATTACGGAGTTTTATGTAAAAAAGAAAACGATGGGTTATCAACTTGGAAATCTTAGAGCTTCCGGCGATCATAAAACCCTCGTAGGCGGAGAGTGGATTAGGTTAAGGGATAATCCTGCAGCAACTTGTTTGAACGAAGATATCGAAGTTGTAGATTTATGCGTTCCTGATGGCAATTGTTATATAGCCAACGGGCATATAAATCACAATACTACACCAGGTGGTTGGAATTAAGCTAAGCCTCCTGTAAAAATTCCGTGAATTGCTGGAAACTCCTTAGAGCCCTTTTTGCTACAACATGACTGGTAACGGTGAATGTGAATGCAGAAAAAAAGAGGGATTGGACAATCAGCAGCCAAGCGCCATGGTGACATGGTGAAGGTTCAGAGACTAGTATTAGTAATCTTACAATGTGTACTCCATACCTATTCACATGCAAGAAAAAAATACCTCGAGCGCGGAACAACTAGTACGATGTATAGTATGCGGTAGCGCGATGAAATCAATTACAAATTCTCACCTTAAAAAACACGATATGACGTGTGACGATTATAGGAAACAATTTCCTGAATCGTCTATGGGCGATTTTTCTAGATTTGATTCGTGGCGCGCGAGCGAAGAAAACAAACAAAATATGCGAAAAGCTAATAAATTTGTTTATTCGACGCCCGAAATTTGTGAAAAGAGAAAAAATAATCTCATCGCTGTTATGAAAACAGAAGCTTATAAAAAGTCGCTTTCAATAGCGATGAAAAAATATGCTCAAACGCCAGAAGGAAGACAACAACTTCGTAATAAGCATATAGCTGCTAAAATGAAGATGTCAAATTTTCAACGCTGGGTCGATGAATTTGGAGTCGATGAAGCCATGAAGCGTCAACTCGATTGGCAATCGAAAAATAAATTGTCATCCTTGTCGCGCGATACGAAACCAGAATTACTTATAGCAGAAATGTTAAGAATTTCTGATATTAAGTTTGTCAAACAATTTTCTCTTCCACAAATTTACTGTGACTTTTATCTTCCAGAATTTAATTTAATCATCGAAGTAGATGGCGATTACTGGCATGCAAATCCAGCTCGTTTTTTACCAAATGACTTAATTGGACGGAAGAGATTGTCAGCACAACAAATATGGGCAAAAGATTCTCAACGAGAAGAAAAAATTAAATCGCTTGGATATAAAGTGATGAGAATTTGGTCTTCTTCTTTAAAGAAACTAACGGCTCAACAACTAGTTGAAGATATAGTCCAACGTTGTGAGAAATCACAATGAAAATTGAAAGCCATACCCTTCCACTCTTCAGTTCGTATTCGTTTGGGCAGCGGTAGTCAAGTCAAGGATAAGAATGGCATGCCAATCGGTATTCACACGACGGTTACACTCAAGAAAAATAAAGTAGCGCCTCCTTTTCGTAAGTGCGAATTTGATATTATTTTTGGTAAAGGTATCGTCGAGGATGAATATCTTTTTGACGAGTGTCGTGTACATTGCAAAGAAAATGGTCCTGTTAAGCGTAAGGGTCGCATGATTAATATTTCTGGTGAAGGCGCCTGGAAGGAATTGAGCGTCGCCGATGAAAAGACGGGCGAAGTCGTAGTAGAAAAGAAATTTTATAAGAGTGACTTTGGATCTTTAATACGCGATAATATCCATGGTCCATTCATCATGGAAGTAATTGATTCTGCGCTGACGATGACCACGAATCATGCACCAGCTACGCAAGAAGTCGATGATAACGTTAACGATGACGGTGGTTCAGATGATTGAAAGACATGTAAGTCCAATTTGGGTCAAGATATTGACGGACGACGATTCACATATACCACGATATCAGACTGCTGGTTCGGCCGCATGTGATCTTCATGCGAGCGATGGTGTTATAATTCCTGCCAAGTCGCGCACGGTCATAGGTACTGGAATTAAGTTGGAAATTCCAAACGGTTTCGGCGCGATGGTCTGTTCTCGCTCGGGTCTCTCGGCCAAAAATGGATTGATGGTGTTAAATGCACCGGGAATTATCGATTCCGATTTTATCGGCGAAATTAAGGTCATTTTATATAATTCAGGCAGCGAAGAATTTATCATAAAAAGAGGCGATAGGATTGCACAGTTATTATTTTTTCCAATTTTTCAAGCCATCTTCCAGAAGACTTCTGAGATCAATTCAACGTCGCGCGGTTCGGGTGGATTTGGTAGCACGGGAGTTTAGTTTTTAGTTTTGTATAATTCGAATTAATATAGACCCCATAGCGATTTGCGATATGGATGTTAAAGCCATATTTTTTAAATCTATGATAAATCAAGATGTTGATGAAAGACCAATACTAATTGTAGATTCTATGAATCTATTTACACGTAGTTGGGCTGCCTATCCTACCATGTCAATACATGGTTATCAAATGGGCGGGTGTATGGGATTTATGAAGACACTCGGCAGAATTTTGATGGAAATCCAACCCAGGAAAGTATACATCGTTTGGGAGGGTGGAGGTTCACGACGGCGCCGGCGACTATATCCCGAATATAAACTTGGTAGAAATGCGCAACGATTAAATCGTTTTTACGGTGATGATATTCCAGAGTCGGAAGAAAATAAAAAGTATCAATTAATTTCGCTTCTTGGCATGTTAAAGTTTGTTCCCGCTTGTCAAGTTTATGTTTCTGATTGCGAAGGCGACGATACAATTGCATTTTTATGCAAGGGACCATTTAGAGATAGTAATAAAATTATTGTTTCTTCAGATAAGGACATGTATCAGTTATTAGACGATAAGACGAAAATATATTCGCTTCATAAAAAAATCATAATTGCGGCGAATGACATATTCGAAGAGTATCGAATAAAGACGCAGAATTTTGCCCTCGCTAAGGCCTTATGTGGCGACCGCGGCGACAATGTGCCAGGTATAAAGGGAATTGGATTCAAGACTGTTGCGATGAAATTTCCCATGTTGGGAAATGATGCAGAAATTCTCTTGCAGGAAGTGATCGATTTTTGTCATGCGCATTCGAATGAATCGACTATTTATCGCCGCGTTGTTGACAATGAGTACGACCTTAGAAGAAATTGGCGATTAGTTCATCTCGATGGTGGTATGTTGTCAGCAAATCAGGCTTCAAAAGTGCAATATGCTATCGATACATTTGCTCCTCTTGTCAATAAGATTGGTTTTGTTAAGTCATTAATAAAAGAGGGTATTAACGACTTTGATACAGAAGCATTTTTTTATGCTTTTCGATGCGTAGATGGACTTTGATTTTTAGTAAGAAAAAACGAAATGCTAGAAAACGAAGATAAGACGACCAAAGTTACTTTCGGTACATATGGTAAATCTTTTCAAGAAAAAATTGGACAAGCTTTGCTTACTGATCCAAAGTGGGCAGAACAAATTATGGAAGTTTTTGATTCGTCATACTTCGAATTAAAATATCTTCAGTTTCTCGCTAATCGTTATTTTTCTTATGCCAAGAAGTATAAGGTTTTTCCAACTTTACAACTTCTTGTTACTATCGTTAGAGAAGATTTGAGAGTGGGTACGGACATTCTTCTTCGCGATCAGATTATTGAATATCTTCAAAGAATGAAGGCAAATCCCGATCCGGGCGATTTGCAATTTATTAAAGATAAGTCGTTGGATTTTTGTCGAAAGCAAGCGCTTAAAGCGGCACTTGAAAATGCTGTCGATCAGATTCAGGCTGAGAAGTATGAATCAATTGTGGAATCGATTAAGAAGGCGGTGCTCGTTGGCACCGCGCCCGCGCTCGGTCACGATTTCTTTATAGATTATGATGCTCGATTTACTAGACTACAGCGTAATTGCGTCGCCACAGGCTTAAGTGATATAGATCATAAGGATATTCTTAATGGTGGTCTTGGTTCGGGTGAATTGGGTTGTCTAGTCGCCTCGACGGGTGTTGGAAAATCACATTTCTTAACGATGTTAGGAGCTAATGCGCTAAGACAAGAAAAGAATGTTTTACATTATACCTTTGAATTATCGGAAGCGGCCGTCGGTGTACGCTACGATTCGAATCTTTGCGATATGGAATCGAATCAAGTTATCGATCGAAAAGACGAAGTAATCGAAAAGTATAAGGATATGAAGCTTGGTCGATTAATCATTAAAGAGTTTCCAACGAATTCTGCTTCGATTTATACGTTGCGTTCTCACGTCGAGCGTCTAGATGTCAAAGGATTTCGTCCAGATATGATCATTATTGACTATGCGGATATTATGAGATCGACAAGACAATATGATTCTCTTCGTCATGAACTAAAGTTAGTTTATGAAGAGCTACGAGGATTCGCTTCGGAAAAAGGTATACCTGTTTGGACTGCATCGCAATCCAACAAAGAGGGCGCGCAAAGCGACATCGTCGATCTTAATAACATGTCAGAAGCGTATGGTAAGGCGATGGTGGCCGATGTCGTCCTTTCAATTTCTCGTAAATCGCACGAAAAATCGACAGGCTGGGGACGACTCTTCGTGGCAAAAAATCGTTCAGGACGTGACGGTCTTGTTTTTCCAGTTAAGATTGATACAGCACGCAGTAAATTTGAAATTACTGGCCAAGCAGGTAATTTAGAAGAAGCTAAGCTTGATAATGACGCGGCGCAAAAACAAGCGTTGCGCGCTAAGTGGCGAGAACTTAAAAATGAATTTCCTAGCGCGCAAAAAATGATGAATGAAAACGATGCACATTCGTTTTGACAACGTGATTACAATGATAGCAACGCCATTATTACCCAAAATATTATTTCCTAAATATTCTGGTGTCGATATATGGGATGATACGTTATTTAATTCGATCGCCGAAGTAGATACGAGCGATATTTTGTTTGTTGTTGAAAATTCTTTTAGCGGAAAAATTGAACCAAGCATCGAAGCTTCATATGAAAAATTAAACATTAATTGTTATGTAAAAGTGCTTTTGTCGCGTGGAATGGTGGGATGGGTACATAGAGATAATTGTAATGAATGTCCTTAGGGGGAAACAATGACTATAATCATATTTCAATTATCGGTTGTCGCTATACCATTTACGATGATGATTCTACACGCGATGATGCATATATTTTTAACGATATTTCGACTATAAGATATAGTAGGCATTGTTAGGTGTTGTATAATATACAAACAATAATATCGCGTTTATCGTGATGGTGAAAATCGTGAATGTGAATGTGCAATTGGGATATTAAATTATGAAATTTTACACATACGACGAAGTGTTCAAAGCTAGTGTAGATTATTTTCAAGGCGATGAATTAGCTGCATCGGTTTTTATTTCAAAATATGCGCTTAGAAATTCTAGTGGCGAATTGCTTGAACTTACACCCGCTGACATGCATTTACGACTTGCTAAAGAGTTTGCTCGCGTAGAATCAAAATACACAAATCCATTATCGGAAAAAGAGATTTTTTGTCTTTTTTCCGATGTTGAACATATTGCCGCCGCGAATATTGCTCAAATGACGCTGGCAGAATTAGCGAAAGAATCTCGAGGAATGGGTACGGTTATTCCACAAGGTTCGCCTATGTCGGCGATTGGCAATAAATATAAGACACAATCTTTATCAAATTGTTTTGTCATAAATGCGCCAGAAGACTCATATGGAGGTATTCTTTTTGCGGATCAAGAACAAGCCCAAATTATGAAACGCCGTGGCGGCGTCGGGTTTGATATTTCTACGATTCGCCCGAAGGGTATGAATACAGCAAATGCTGCAGGAACAACAGACGGTATTGGCATTTTTATGGAGCGTTTTTCTAATACGTGTCGAGAAGTTGCGCAAGGCGGCCGGCGAGGCGCCCTACTTCAATCTATTAGTTGTTCGCATCCAGAAATTGAGACTTTTATTAATATTAAACGTGATCTCAAAAAAGTAACAGGTGCAAATATTTCAATTCGTCTTTCTGATGATTTTATGCTTGCAGTAAAAAACGATACTGAATTTACGCTGCAATGGCCAGTCGATGTTCCCATTGAACAAGCGAAAGTCACAAAAGTAGTTCGCGCAAAACACATTTGGGATCAAATTATTGACGCGGCATGGACATCAGCAGAGCCAGGTCTTCTTTTTTGGGATACAGTTAAAAATCGTACTCCAACAGAGGCGTATGCATCGATAGGCTATGGAAATGTTTCAACAAATCCGTGTGGCGAGCTCGTATTATCTCCATACGACAGTTGTAGATTATTGCTTATTAACGTTTATAAATTTGTAAAAAATCCCTTTACATCAATCGCAACTTTTGACAACGAGCGATTTAATGATACTGTGCAAAAGGCACAAAGATTGTTGGACGATCTTGTCGATCTAGAGATTGAGTCAGTAGATAAAATTATTGACAAAATTAAAAAAGACCCAGAATCAGACGATGTTAAGAAAACTGAGATAAATTTGTGGCAAAAGATTAAGAAAGCTACTTCTGGCGGCCGCCGCACAGGATTAGGCGTCACCGCAATCGGTGATACGTTGGCTGCGATGAATTTTATTTATGGTTCTAAGCAATCGATTCGAATGACAGAATCTATTTATCAAGCCGTATGCCTTAATGCGTATAGGTCTACAGTTACGATGGCAAAAGAGCGCGGAGCATTCCCTGTTTATTCTTACGACCGGGAAAGCCAACATCCTTTTATCCAACAGGTTATGGATTCCGACTCTGAGCTTGCGGCGAGCTATAAGAAATATGGGCGACGAAATATCGCTTTAACTACTACTGCACCAGGCGGCAGCGTTTCAATTTTGTCTCAAACAACATCTGGTATCGAACCAGCTTTCATGTTATTTTATAAGCGTCGAAAGAAAGTTAATGAAGATGATCCAAGCGCGCGGATCGATTTTGTAGATACGCTTGGCGACAAGTGGCAAGAATACACGGTGTATCACCACGCTTTTAAAAAGTGGATGGAGATCAATAATAAGTCAGAATCAGATTTTGTAGAATCTCCTTATTACGGTGGAACTGCAAACAATATCGATTGGAAAAGTTCTGTAGAATTACAAGCCGCAGCCCAACGACATGTATGTCACGCAATAAGCAAAACTTGTAACTTACCGTCAAATTCATCCCGTGAGCTCGTTGCAGACGTGTATATGAGTGCATGGGAATCAGGTTGCAAAGGATTTACGATATATCGAGATGGGTGTCGTTCTGGCGTACTCGTGGCAGATACTAATGAAAAAGAAAAGAAAAAGAGCGCCAATATTAATGATCAGCCAGAAGTGATGATAGAAAGTCATTCACCAAAAAGACCCAAGGAATTACCATGTGATATTCACAGGATTAATGTAAGATCATCTGGCGAAAATGAAAGCTATTTGGTGCTTGTTGGTAAGCTCGAAGAAAAACCATATGAGATTTTTTGTGGATCGTCACAACACGTCGAAGTCCCGAAAAGAATTAAAACCGGTATTCTCGTCAAGAATGGTAAAAAGGATGGCGTCGCGACGTATAATTTTCGAATTCCTCTCGGAGACGACGATTATCTTTTGTTTAAAGATGTAGTCGAACTCTTTGCGAATCCAAATCATGGAGCCATGACAAGAACGCTGTCGTTGGCTCTCCGTCATGGCGTTCCAGTCCAGTATATCGTTGAGCAATTGCAGAAGGATAAATACAGCGGTCTACAATCATTTTCTAAGGCAATATCTCGCGTTTTAAAGACATATATCCCAGATGGAACGAAATCACAATCAGATAAAACGTGCGGATCGTGTGGCGTAGAAGGATTAGTTTATAAAGAAGGGTGTATATCGTGCACCGCGTGTGGATGGGGAAAATGTGCGTAGTTTATATGTTTTATGATCAATACAAATACTTCTACATATGATTATCATATATGATAATTCGTATTGTGCGTTCGATCGCGTTAAAGAAAAGAAAAAATAAAAAATTATTTAAACATAGTTATGATAGAGAAAAGATATGAAATTAAAACAACTTCAGCTGAAACGAATCGAGCAAATTATTCAAGAGAAAATGCAAGTACTCGAGGAGGGTTGTGTCTCAATCGATAAATTTAGAAAATCCTCGCGACTCGATGAAAAGATGCTTTTTGAGGATGGTTCTCCACTCGAGCGCGATCTTTCTGCGTCTAGTCTCTTGGACTCCTTGGATGGCGCCGCCGGCGCTGCGGCTGAATCTTGTTGCGTCGAATTTAATAATGAATTATTCGAGCACATCGCCTCTGTCGTTAGAAGTCATGGACTCGTTTCTGCTTCGACTGGTCCGGACGATGTGCGTAGCGTCTTAAGCGATCATAACGAAAGTTTACTATTCGATGCGCTAGCGAAATGTACTGCTGACATTCAAGATAGTCTTGAAAAATATGCTACAGAAATATCGACGTTGGTCTCGAATACTTTCATCGGCCACGAAAAATGAAAAAAGAGTTACCATCGCTGAAGCAACTCACCGTTAAAGATCTGCGTCGTCTTGTTAGAGAAGAATATGCTAGAGGTATTCCTGATTTTGTTACATCGAATGCCGCGGCTGGTTGTGCAGAAGAAATTAAGCGTCATTTGGTTAGATACGTTCAACAAAAAGCAGCCGATCCTAAAACGCAACGTGAGCTACTGGGACGTGCCAATATTTCATTGGACGAAATGGAAAACGAAATTAAGGATGTCATCGAAAAACACATGATGACGTTCATCTATAATATTTAATACGACTAAAGTCTTAGTAGATACTTGAAATAAGTCGAAGATCGATTCGTATAGCTAAATAGAGTCTCTTTACCGTGCCTCCGCAATTAAACAAAGTCGAATTAGTCGGTTTTTGCGGGTCTGATTTTACTCATGCTCTTTCTAATTTAGCGTCAAATTCAAAAGGACTAAACGAAGAAAAAAAGCTTAGAATATCAAAGCGACTTAAGATGTTGGTCGAGCACGAACATTATTTTATTTTCAAAAAATCGTCGTTGCATTTTCTTGCGTCGCTCGATATCAATTCGTACATCGATCTTATCAAGTATAGAATTGGCGATATAGTCACGGTCGACGATGGCACGAATAATAAATATTATATCCCAGTCGATTGGTGTGCTAAAGAAAAGGAGTTCTATATTGAACATCTTGAATCAAGCCTGCAAAAGTATCATTCGACGTTAGAACGCTTGATTCGCGATGAAAGTATGAGTCAAAAACGCGCCAATGAATCTACTCGACTTTACCTTCCACGCGGGAATCAAATTACAGCAGACGTAACGCTCGACTTTCATGAATTTGTTCGTTTTCTTCGTTTGTGGTATTCTGTCCGTGCGCAGTTGGAAATTAAAAATATCGCGAAACAGATGTTGGATTTAGTGGCGGACACGGGCGCATTTCCTGAAACATTAGAGGCATTCGGATTGACAATTAATGGTGATCCTCGAGGGCCATTTCTATGAGTAAATTAATCGTAGTCGAAGGGCCAGACAGGGTAGGAAAAAATACGCAATGTCATCTTTTAAAGGAGACATTTGCGCGTTATGGTATGCTAGCCATCGTGATCGAAGTGCCGATAAAGTCAGCATTGACGTATCGAATTATCTATTGGATGCTCCAAAATGGCTTCGCAAAAAAGTTTCCAAAAATATTTCAATGGTTCCAATATCTCAATAGAAGGATATTTCAGGAGTCGAAATTACCAATTCTGGAAGGACGATACGATGTTATTATCATGGATCGCTGGAGTCTTTCTACAATAGTTTATGGAATCGCTGAGGGCGTTTCGAAAAAATTTACGATGAGCCTAGCTGATAAATTACGTCGACCCGACTACACGATAATTCTCCATGGTCACGCCCACGAGCACACCATAGAAGACGTATATGAAGCCGACAAAGATCTTCAAAAAAAAGTTAGACTCGAATATGTGCGTTGGGCAATTAATAACCTAGATTCGTCGACATTGATCGATTGTCAACAATCAAAAATGACTGTCGCTAAGAAAATTAAAGAAGCCCTACAAAATAGTAAAATACTACCTCGATACTAATGATATGATACATCACAATCGACGAGAGTATAATTGTCATTATGAGTTATAAAATTTCAGATTCGGTCGCTATGCGCTTCGTTCAAATTTTTCAAGAAGCAATTCTTCTTGGTTTAGATGGGGTCGACTTAATGAGACAAGTACGACTTACTGTCGACGAGTCAGACGTCGATACACTAACATTATGCCCACAATATAAAATGCGAGTTCTAGAAATGCATCAAAAATATCTTGATGATGCAGAAAAGCTAAAGACTCGATCAGGGTTAGTTAACGATAATTCGTCGACGCTTATTCTCAAAAATTGAAATGTATGTCGATGTCATATCGTCCTAGTACGCGCTTATATTCTTTTGTCTAAACATCATATTAGCTATGAATAAGTTAGAAAAAATGTTCGAACAACAAAAAGAGTTTATGGAACTTCTTCAGTCTAGACGAAATTTTCCACGATTTCCAGTCGATATGACGACGAAGTTAGGTCAAAAATTTCTTAAGGGAATTACGCACGAATGTATGCATGAGCTTTTTGAAGCGAATCAAATCTTAAAAAATTCAAAAGATCATCGTGCAACGTCCGTCGAAGACTTTGATAAAGACAGTTACGTTGAAGAACTCTCTGATGCCTTACATTATTTTTTCGAAATTGCTATTCTAAGCGGAATTTCAATTGACGAATTATATCACGCATATATGGAAAAGGGAAAAATAAACGTCGATAGAATTGAAGGCGGTTATTAATATGTGTCATGGGTTACATTCGTCGAAACGATGATTATCTTGATCATGCGACACATCGCAAGGGAGAAAACTATATGTTAGTTCGATATAATAATATTATGCACTCGTCGGCGTTTGATCTTTTTAATGCATTTAGACTTTTTGGCGATCTTGACAAGAATGTCATTGATCATCGAAGCGATTCGCTTGACGAAGATGGTATAAAAATTGAATTACCGGGTATTAAAATTTCAGACGTCAATGTTTCTATTGATGATCGAGTTTTAAGTGTTAGCGGGAAATCTCGACGCGGAATTGAATTTAATTATTCATATACGCTAAAATCGCTCGTCGACGTACAGGCAGTGACGGCCAAGTTGACGGACGGATTACTTACAATATCTCTACCAAAAAAAGAAACTCTTGGTGCTAGAAAAGTTGTGATTACAGCTTAATTTTATACCAAACAAAAAGAAAGAATATTGGCCTCGTGCCGTAAGTTATTCAGTAGAAAGTGAGCCAAAGTTAATACATGTCGCCAGAACAAGATAAATGTCTTTGTGAAAAATATCCTAAAATTTTTCGAGATAGACATGGATCGATCATGGAGACATGTATGGCTTGGGGCTTTGAATGCGACGATGGTTGGATCGATATTATCGATCAATTGTGCAGTAAAATTCAACAACGGATCGATTGGAAGTCGAGATGTCTTTCTGATGACGACATCGAGACGCTACAAGTTGTCGCGACGCAAGTAAAGGAAAAGTTTGGTACGTTACGTTTTTACTATTTCGGTGGCGACGATGTAATTTCTGGGCTTGTTTCAATGGCAGAAACGATTAGCGGCATTACTTGTGAAGCTTGTGGTAATTCGGGTCGAACACGCACGAATGGCTGGCACAGAACTCTTTGCGATTCTTGTGATATCAAGCGAGCAGCGTGCCTAGCGGCGACGTGATGCGATTAACTTGGGCAACCGATGTTCATTTGGATTTTATTACAAATTTAAATAGCGCTAAAGCTACTGCTCGCAATTTTGATATTTTTTGTTCGTTTTTTAAAAAGGAAAGTTGTGATGCGATTGTGTTATCTGGTGACATATCGATAGCGATGTTCTTACAGGATCATTTATTGGCGCTAGAGGAGAGATTGAAACGACCCATTTATTTTGTTTTAGGAAATCATGATTTTTGGGGCGATCGTACGATGCACGTTAGAAAAATGATGACGGAACTTTCTAATCGATCAGAGTATTTGAAATATTTGTCGGCAATTCCTTACGTGCAATTAAATAAAGATATTTTTATGGTCGGTCACGATGGTTGGTACGACGGTCTATACGGTGATCCACGACTTTCTAGCTTGGTTATGAATGATTGGACGCAAATCGGAGATTACGTCGACGCCTCATCGCCGATTTTTAGGGATAAGCAGATAATCGACAGCGCCGCAATTTTGACCGTGGCCCGCGAACAAGCTTTGCTAGCAACACGCCACGTTACAGACGGCATTAAGTCTTTATTATCGCGGAGAAGTCCACGAAAAATTATTGTCGTTACTCATGTTCCTCCGTTTACGCAGCCATTAGATCTATCTGGTTCTTTCAAGGATAGAGGCACGAAACAAGACGTATATCCATGGTACACTTCGAAGACAATGGGAGATATGTTATTGTCGGTTGCAAATTCTAATCTTGCCGTACAATTTGAGGTACTTTGTGGCCATTGTCACGTTAAGTGCGATGAATACATAACGTCTAATTTATTTCTTCGTTCTGGGGTTGCAGAATATTATAATCCAAAGCCGCAACTAACATTCGATATTTCGTCATGAAACAAGTTAAAAAACTTAAAAAAGTAGAATCATCGAATTATAAAAATGTTGAAACGCCTGATGGGTTAAAACGTTTATTCGACGAACATGAAAAAAATATACGTCAGTTGGGTTTTAAGATTGATCGATTAAGCGACCTGTTGTCTCGAAAGTCTACGTCGAAATTATCAATATTGAAATTGAATAAAATGAAAAAGCAACTCGACGAAGCGAAACAAGATCACTCGTTCTCTCAATTAATTTTGGATCAAGTTTCTTTTAGAATGTCACAAATTTCATAATTGCGTAATTTAATCGCACATTCTTGTGCAAGAATATGACACTACATGATAGAATTATAATAATTTAAAAAATTATTTTTTATATTTTTTGTGATTAAGCAAAATTTGTTGGTTGTATGTATTAACACGCGCTTAATATGTCTTGTGTTTTATTGTTAAATGCCGACTGGTTACCACTTCAGTTTATCACTGATGTCCGCGCGCTGCGACTGTTAATGAAGTCACGCGCCGAAGTTATTACTGTCTCCGACGCGCCTAGTATGTGGAATTATCATTACGCAACAGTCTCGTCGACATTTCAAGTACCAGCGACAATTCGATTGCATCTTCGAGTTAGCGTCGACCCATCAATTTCTAGGTTTAGAAAAAAAGTATTATTTAATCGAGATGATTGGTCTTGTCAATATTGCAATAAAACGTTAACGAAAAATAATATAACGATCGATCACATTGTTCCAAAGTGCATGGGTGGTCAAACGACGTGGAGAAATTGTGTTGTTTGTTGTAAGACTTGCAATAAAAATAAGGGTGCCAAATTACCACACGAAACCAATATGAGATTATTGAAACAACCGGGTGAACCAAAAATTATTCACTTTTTGAATATTTGTGATAAAAAAGATTGGCACGATGACTGGTCGACCTTCGTTCGAATTTAATCCCGTCGGGACAAATAACATTCGAGATTATCGAAATATGAAACCTGGCGATCTGGTTAGGTGTAGACCTACAAATGTGTGGGACGTCGAGTGCGTACAACGATTACAACGATTTAATCCTGCAGTAAACTATTGGCAAGAACTAATTTCGATATCATTTATCTCGTGTTGCTAGAAAATGATTTCGAAGTTTTTGTTCTTGGGCCCAGTAGGTTGATGGGGTGGATTTCGAAAGGTTTTATTTGCAAATTCTGAATTTGAAACGAGAAAAAGAAGGAAATATCTATGAACAAAATTATGATTAGTCACGATGACTTTGAAGTGTGTAGGGCTGCTTTAACTCAAGCCGAATTATATTGGCAAGCTGCGCTGGATATAGACGTAAAAAATATACCAGGTGATTTTACCGAAGAAGAAGTTCGTCACATCCTTGACAGGATCGTCGCGGCGCGCAAGAAGATCGAAGACATTTTATTGATGCAACCAATCGTCGACGATGATAAATTGCCGTACGAAACGACCCTAGAAATGCCAGACGATCACAAAAAGACGATTCATTGAGAATGACGTCTAGTAGAATTATATTTATCTCTAAAGCACTTAAAAAATATCGTTAAAGAAGAAATCGAGAAAGAAGCCAAGACAATACCCGCCTGGAAGTTGGAACCATTTCAACGTCCTGTCAAACCACTAATTGCTCAAAAATGCGCCAGAATGTTGTAAAAAATCTTCGATCGAGATAAAATCCAGAATCGCTATTTGCAAATTCTGCTAGTTGAAGAGAACTATCGTAACCCTGGCCGAAAAGTGCAGTTAATCTACATATACCATCTTGTCCCGGTCGATATTTGAGACTTCGCAGTAATTGAATTGTCGCGATGCTTCGCCGTTCGGAGTGCCAGCAAAACACGTCATCATACCATTCGACGCAGTAACGATGCTATCGGTGCCGAGTGATGTCGTTAACCACGTAGTTGGATTAATTTCATGATTAACTCCGAAAACGATGTAGCTAACCACTTCTCGGTTCTCAACTCACACAAATCTCCACGATTCACTGGAGAACCTCCAACTTGTAATCCCATATTTTATCCTATCACAATGCTTCACAAATTTGCGCAAAACCATATAAAAATATGGCTTTTTATAGACGAATGCTCCTTGACCTAAGGGCGTTAATTCTCCTACTTCTAGTGATCCGAATGGATTTATTGTTTTAGTGACCCATTTCCTTCGATATTGTTCTTGTTCATTTTAGAAAATCCCGACATATTTCCCACTCTTTTTTTATTTTTCTTCTTTCTAAGTATATTTAATGGACATATGTCGATCAATTGGCCATCAGCTGGAGAGTATTCGTCTACATCATATCAAATATCAGCGCTACCATACGTTTCGTCATCAATTATAATGCCAGGCGAAATTCACAAATATGAATTTGATTATGTTACTAAGTTCATTAGAGTAACAAATCAAGGTACAAATGTCGACGATAAACTTGCGATAGGGTTTACGGAGCGTGGCCTATCAACAAATGTCAATAACTATATCTCGCTGTTACAAGGCAACTCGATACGCGAAGAAATTCGAACTACTACGCTATACGTTTCATGTTCGAATGGTACTAATGTTAATTATCAATTATTTTGTGGATTAACGAATATTCCCTCGAAACATTTCCTTCAAATAACAGGATCAAACGGGCATCAGGGCGTCGGTTGATTTAATTCTAAATATCGAAAATAAAAAATGATACGCGAAAATGATTGTGCAAATTCGCGTATATCGTTGATACAATAAAGTCATATCTGCGATGCGATATTCAAAACGATGATTTTTTCACGTTATTGATATTGAGCAGTCGGTCACAACACAATATGTCGATTCCCAAACGTGGCGATTTAGTTTATTGTTGTGCTAGTCGCCAAGATGCGTTGCTTATCAACTCGCGTTTGCATAGTATGATACGAATTAATTCTTTTGGAATATTTTTGAATGAAACGACTTGTCTCGATGAATTTCCAACGACAAATTATGCAAATTCGTCGAATTATATGATATACAAGGTACTAATCCCGGGTTCGTCTATAGCTCTATTTATGCAAGATGAAGTTCGTATAATTCGATAAACCATCATCACACTTTTTTATATGCGTTTTGGCGATTTAGTGTTCTATAATCCTGATATATCTACTTTTGATTCAAGCTATTCGCCAACATTCGATGAACACGAATTATCCAGAGGCGCAATTGGAATTTTTATCTCGATGGGCGAAAATTTTGAAAAATTCGTTAAAGGTTTTGAGCCTATGAACATACTATTTACGTTTGCTAACGGTAGCTCGACAAGAATCGTTCGTATTTACGAAGATGAGGTCGGGAGAATTACTATTTAGACTATAATCAAAAAGAAAGATACGCAACAATAAAAATAAAGTTGAAATACAGTGAAAAAAGATGATCTCGTTCAATTCGAACGTTTATCGAGACACTCATGTGGTGTTGGTTGGAAATTTCATAAAGATATTGGTACTGTTATACGTTGTGATACAATAAACGATGCTATCATAATAATAACAAAAGATGGTCGATTGATAGAACTCCCCGTCGAACAATGTACTACAATTAACCCTGTAGAAAAAGAAAAGTCATCTTTTACAAACTTTAATAGTATTCGATTGCGAAAAATGAAATTACATAAATTTAAAAACTTAAAAAAGAATTCGAATTTACAAGCTGTGCGTTCAGCAAAGATTTTAATCGTTGTGAATACAATCGTACTTTTTCTATGCAGCGTTTTTCTTTTTTTTGCGCGTCTCAAATGAGTACAAAAAGAAAATATTTGTCGCGGTGGGTTAAAATTAATAAGCCCGATTCTATTCATCATAAAAAGTGTGGCGTCGTCATGGACGAAGAATACATTTATAACGGCACTATGTGTTGTAGAGTGATCATGGAATCAACAATAATCCCGATTGAATTTCAATATTTGATGCTAATTCAAGTATAAATGTCACATTTATTTACGAACTATTCGTAGCGATATTATTTTTTCGTCAAAATGCAAATATTTGATATCCCATGTTAAGATAATATAGTTCGACCGCTTGTGGGGCCGGTTGCCCCAGGAGTTCTTATAAAGCTCCGATTCCTGGTTCAACTCCAGGCAGGCGGACCACATGCTTCCTGGCGACTTAGTCTATTATGATAAACGCGGTGGCGCGATCCAAATGACATTTCCCTTTGGCGAAAAAGATGCGACTGGTCTTGGCATCATCGTTTCTGAAATCATGATTCACACACGTCGCGGCGTCGCAATCAAGTGGGTGTGGATTCTCGACGAAAATGGAAATAAATTAGATTTTACGCTAGATTATCTTGAACCCGTGATTATTTAAATCATGGATGATCTTAAGGGCGCAATTATTCTTGCGCTGTTGTTAATACCGTGGACAATTGTCATACCTGGTTTTATTTATCTTTGTAGACGGTATCTGACGTAGACTTTTAAAGTGCATAAGGGTCATATCATATGATTACGAAAGAGCATAATGATATTTGTGTCGAGGTTGTCGAGAATCCGGATGGAAGCGCAACTTTAATGCTAAATATCACTAAAGAAATGAGGAAAAAAATCCTCAACCTGACTGGTAAGAAAAGACTTACAAAAAAAGTTCTTGAGAATTTTGTAATAGATTCTCTTAAGCGTTATTTAAAATACTTTTAGTAAAAATATATGATATCGTGTGGCGACCAATCGACGAATTCTATTGGTCATATTGATCGTTGTCTCGATTTCAATGGTCGCAAAATAAAATCAGGCGATCTCGTTCGACATAGGTACATGTGCGACAATCATCTATCAACGCATCTTCTTCGACGCAATGATATCGGTATCACGTGGAAACGAGGCGACGTTGGTATCGTGCTAGATACGGTGTGCTTGCCGGGGTTCACCTTGCGAGGGAGGGCGTGGAAACGAGGCGACGTTGGTATCGTGCTAGATACTGGACACAATCATCGACGCCTGGGTATACCACTTGCGTGAATACTAATTTCCAGCGGGATCGGATATGTCGTCGCCGACAAGCTAGAAATGCTCGATGATCAAATATGAATAAGTGAAACTATAGAGTCGTTCGAAGGAACTATAACGGTATTGAACGCCACGAGATACACGAAGTGTATTACGATTTTTGCGATAATATTCAATTCTGGTCGGAAGATCCTATTATACCATATGGCGAAAGTATCGAAGAATTGAAAGAAAACATCCTTAAACAGCTCGCTGCATTCGAGAAATCAATTTTGAACTATGATCAGTTGTAGACGATTGAAAGCTCGTAGCAAATTTATTTTAGTTTTATGTAATAAATATTACGTGGAGAGCATAATAATATTATGAAAATTTCGATAAATAACCTTAGAACAATCATTAGGGAAGAAGTTCGTAAAGCCAAAAGTGCTACGAGATCACGATTACGCGAGGATAGTGATGCGTCTTACGTGTCACAAGCTTCTGGCAATTTTACACCGATAAGCAATCTTTCCTTGTTTGGCGTATACAAAAATCCCGCTGGTGATGAAATTAGTATTCATCACATTCATCCTACGAAAGCTTTCGCTATTTTCGATAGCGTTAGAAATGGTGTTGCAACGCGGCGTGCCAGGCGCGCAGCCTGACTATTGAGGATTTTAAATGCCGGAAAATTTGAGCTCGTCGACGAGCTTGACCTCGATTAATTAAGTTTTCTTTGCTTTGTTAAAGAGAATTTTTCACGACGATATTTCACGAAGTGAACAAACCAAATTTCTAAATTTCTTTCGTGAAATATTGTTGTAGTAATGATTGGAATTAGTCACTTGTGATAGGCAGTCTTTGTAGGGTGAATATTACATTTTTGAATGTCCCGTGCGAATTTGTCGGTATTTGCCTAGGTCACAATAAAGAAAAAAATCATCCCTGGATTGAATTTAAATTTCTATACGAAGGAATTGTAGAAGAGTTTAAGTTATTGCCATCAGAAGTATCGCAGTGTATCGAGACGCTGTAGTAGTTGTGCGTAAATGCAATATTACAGCGACATGATAAAATTATGAAGGCTGATGATTTAGTCCAAGCGAAGAAGATATTTTTGTAAAAAAGTGATAATTGGCAGTAAAGTCGCTGACGAATAAGATATACTAGAACAGTGGAAGCCAAGTTCAAATTCCATCAGATCTCCAGGATGCGTGCCTCGAGAAGGTCGAAGGCCTATAATAAGGCCAACGATCTCGCGCGGGTTATCGCAGCTGGTTATCCTCGATGAACTCGTAACAATCCTGAGAAGACTGCCGCTGACCTCCACTACATGCCGGAGTATTTTCGGCTCAACTTCAACCTCGTCGCAAAGAAGTGATATACGTTATGTACTTCGACGAAGTCGACATCAATCATCTTTATGAGGCCATTGTGACCCAGATTGAGACCTACAATAGTGATCCCGTGGACGGATGAGCTGGTTGCCCTTAAAGAGCTCCAAGCACGAATTATCAAAAATCTTATAAACCTGAGTGCAAAGTTGCGTACAAACGAGGTAAGATAGAATCATGGCAAACGGCAAATATGAAACGGCTCTGATGGCCCTCATCCCCACCGATCCTAAGGAGTGGAACCCAGGTCATATCGAACTTCTCACCGCATCCAATACGATCGACTATCTTACGGACCAGCTTATCCGTGACTCCAAGTCGACAGCGCGGAAGTTCGAAGCCTACGCAGTCGACATGGAAACGCGCGGCGACGGATGGTCCCCGATGGGTTCATCCGTTTTCCGGGATATTGAAATCAATGCTGCTAAGCTTGAGGTTCACAAGTCGGTTCTGATTAACCTTCTTCGTATGATCTTCGGCCCGGACGGTTTTAGAAATTTCACCAAGGCACTTTCTGTCGAGTGACGCTTATTAACTCACCGCGGTGCAAAAATGCGCACAAACAGGATATACTAAGAATATATGGTGCTGGAGTAGAATAGAGCTAATGAATACGAATCAAAAAACGCAAGACATCGTGATCAAATCTGGTGATCCAGACCGTGCTTATCAATTTGCAAGGTATACAAAAGGTGCTGATATTAAAGCTCTTCAAGACCTTGTAATCAAATCTGGCGATCCAATATATGCCTATCTGTTTGCGAAGAATATCAAAGGCGTGGACATCCAGGTTCTTCAAGACCTTGTGGTTAAGTCTGGCGATCCAGACCGTGCTTATCGGTTTGCAAGGGATGTTGAAGGCGCTGACATTAAAGCTCTTCAAGACCTTGTGGTCAAGTCTGGCAATTTAGAACGTGCCCTGTGGTTTGCAAGGGATGTTGAAGATGCTGACATTCAAGCTCTTCAAGACCTTGTGGTCAAATCTGGCGATCCAACATATATCACGTGGTTTGCGCAGGATATCAAAGGTGCTGACAGAAAAATTCTACGAAAAACACCGAAAGTATTTGACAAACAAGACATTCAAATCAATAAATTAGGGCGGAAAGTTAAAAAATAGACTCATGTATTGAAGAATACGCAACGAAAATTATTTCGACCAAGCCCGTTGATGTAATTTTTGTGATTGACAATTCAGGCTCTATGTCTGAAGAACTAGTAAAATCAAGCTCGAGCGCGAGGATGCCGCCGCGAAGTCTGTGGCCGAAGATATGCTTGCCAAAATTTCAGCCAAGGGTACCATGGTTACTGTTGATGGTTTCACCGGTAAGGCATCTCGCTGTTAACGAGACGACGTATAGGTTCGAATCCTACTCCATCAGCAAATTCGTTGTAGCATCAATACTAATATCAAATGACTAAAACTGAAGCGCTAGACCTTCATGAAATCTCACACGAAGATGTGAAAGATTTAGTGCACCAGTTCATCAATTCGAACTGGAGACTCAACCCCATATTGACAATTGTGACAGATCGCTCAGAGAGAATGAAATCGATTGTGCGTACAGTCGTTTGCCAATATGATCTTGAACATATGACTGCAGACAAGAAGAATTCAGGACAAATGCGTCTAGCCACGAATATAAAAATGAGTAAACAAATTTCGCGTTTAGATTGATCAATAAACGCCGGCATTGAAATAATGTAAGGATACAGTTATGATGATGATCACTAAGACGTCGTTTCAATTTATTTTTGTTTGTCTTGCTATTTATGACGCCTGTATGATAGGACATAAATTTCAAGGATGGCTTGAATCGCAATAATGATGTTAAGCAAAATAAAACCAGGCTCACTGGTGATCAACTTATCATCCAATACGTTTGCCAGGGTTTTTCCAACCCCCGCGGGCATGAAACGAGATCACATTGGAATTCTAACAGGCATTGGGTTGGTGATCGAGCGCCGAGGTGCTGATATAAAGGTAGCATCTTTAGGTGGAATCGGGTGGTTGTACGCTGGCAACGTGATGGTGGTGGAATGAATCTTGGCGACGCTATCGTGATTCCAGCGTATTGCCATGGATATCCTCTTGGGTGGGTGTCAGGAGAGAATTACGTGATGTTCCCTGCTGATACTTGGGCTGTGTTTTTGGAGGAGATTCAACCTAGCTATGATGAGCCTCGCACTTTTTGGGTGGTTGCAACCCCAAGTGGAATTTTGAAGATTTATTCTGGGTTTGTTAAGAGCGTTGGGTAATGATGATTGGAGACATCGTTGCCTGGAAGTTCCGAATTCAGACTGGACTGTCTAGTGATATTGGGCTAATTGTATCTCGGTTAACCATGACACATGATCCGTGGCCGCATTGGAGAGTGTTGTTTGGCGAGCTGGGCATTCTTCACTGCCGAGAGAGTGATTTAGCGGTGGTGCGAGATCATCTAGGCGATCTCTAGATGATCTTCTGAACGTCTAAACTTGTTTAAATGGATTGCAATATAACTTACGGCACAAGGCCAATATCCTTTTTTTGTTTGGTGTAAAGATCCGTATTGATTATGGATGTGTAAGTTGAAGAGGTGGAAGGGGTAGGATGGTATGGTTATGAGTTTCACCCCACACTCCCAGAATCATTTGAAAAAATTGGGATATTGAGTTATTGGGTTAAAAATTATGGAGAGTTAAAAAGAATTGTTTTATTCAAATCTGATGAGGCTGAGGTGATGCAAAGCCCTAAGGTGGAATGATAGGATAGAAATATGATTTTAGGTGATCTAATTCAGTGGAGAAAGTTAATGTCGAGGCCGAGGGCAATCGGTATACTTCTTGAGGATCCCATTCCCCCGCGGTACGGAAATTATCCCATGCGATACAAGGTTCTGGTAAAGAATGGCATCGAAGAGTGGGTGGACAATCATAATGTTGTGATAGAGCCTGTTCGATGATGAAATCAGGTGATTTGGTTCTTATTAGGCAGCATGCATGTTGTAATCCAACATGGGGCTCGGCCAGTGGAACGATTTTCATAGAAAAAAATTCCACACTAGGGGTATTGTTGGAAGAGCGGCTCGAGTGGTATCGAGTATTTGTCAATAATATTGGGTCTGGGTGGATTTGGTTCCGGGAAGTAAGCAAGTTGTGAGGATTGGTTCCTTGGTGAAGTTCACAACCGTCGCGTATAACGAATGGGGATTAGGTTTGATTCTCCGTGAATATGACATTGTGGACCGCGATGGAAGAAAACACCCAGGTTATTATTACGTGATGACTCGAGCAGGAGAGAAGCTTGTATCAGATTCTTTTATGGATGAATTAAGTGTTGATTAAAATTTAATCTTTAGATTTGAGCAGTTATATGGAGATGATTCGAGGCAAGTGAGAGGTATTTCTATGGGCGATTTGGTGATTCATGAGCACAAGGGAATAGTCGGGATCCTATTAGAGATTCTGATTGATAAGAAGTTGATGAAGAACCCGTTTTCTGTTCCGTGGAAGTACCGAGTGCTGTGGGGAGATGGGATTATCAAGGAACATGACTTGGGAACGCTGAGGAGGGTCGCGGTGTATGATAGGTTTGGAAAGAAATGATTTCATGCAAAGTTCTGCGGAGCGCGATGATATGATAAAATCATGAATATCATCGAGTATGTTTCCGGTACCCGTATGTATAAGGCCACCCTCGTCCCGAGGAAGTATATTATCGTGGAATTCTTCAACAATGATCAATTCGTTTCAATACGGAAGTTCGAGATCGGCGATGAAGCGGAGTGTGACTCATATGACTCCTTTAATATACGCTATATTACCAACATCATTTCTATCGGCAAGCGTACTGTTGCGTTCAATGTGTATAACAGCACGAAGCGCCTTAAGGCCGAGGAGTTTGCTCGACGGAATTGGGACTTCAACGCTGCCGCCATCGCCCACAAAAATACTAAGATTTCACAGCACATCTAAACAGGATCATGAATGAATCTTGGCGACGCTATCGTGATTCCAGCGAATTACCATGTATATCCTCTTGGGTGGGTGTCAGGAGATGATTCTGTGAGATTTCTTACGGATACTTGGGCTGTATTCATAGAGGAGATTCAACCTAGCAACGATGAGCCTTGCACTTTTTGGGTGGTTGCAACCCCAAGTGGAATTTTGAAGATTTATTCTGGGTTTGTTAAGAGCGTTGGGTAATGAAGATTGGAGATATCGTTGTATGGAAATTCAATGCTCAGTCTGGAATATCTGGTGATATTGGGAATGATGAGATATATTCGTTATCATGATTCCAGGTGATTTATATCAAGTTGTTGTTCCTCTTGCTGCACATCCACAGGATGATCATCTCAACGGAATGATAGTGGTTATTCTCGGCGAGAAATACAAACCATACAGTATTTCAGGAGAATATGTGAAAGTTTTAGGGGATAGGATACGAATGTTTCCAACACGATGGCTTGAGGTTCTCCAGTGAAACATTCACCTCGTGTTGGTGATCCGGTGAAGATCACGGATTTTTATAATTCATCTCATCCTCCGGTGGTTGGTGTGGTGGTGAAGGTTTTTTTGCCCAAGGTTCATGTTCTTCTTCCCAGTGGAAAGATTGAGTGGAGGGAGAATTATGAGGTTGAGGTTCTCCAGTGAAACCGGGTGATCTTTGTAGATTGTTGGATTCTCCCCGCCCGATTGGGTTGATTCTCACCAAGGAAACTGATTCAAGGTATCCGGGTGAAAACTTCTACCGAATCCTGTGGAACGGTAAAATTCCTGAGGATTACTATGGTTCACCAACCGCAAAATTTCCAGAGGAACTAATCAAACAGTTATGAAACCGGGTGATCTTGTTCAACTCAATTCTGAATTCCTGAGAACCGGTGAACCGCAGGTTGGAATTTATTGGAGTGATGAGGTTCTCTTGGAGGATTGGGAAGAGAATTGCTACGAGGTTATCAGTGAAACCCGGTGATCTTCTCATTTCGGATTCCCCAGATGTTCACACCCCGCAACCGATCATCGTGGTGGAAACCTACATTGGTGTGGCAGGCCTGCCAAGTTTTGCAGGAATTGATCCCAATGGAAACAAGGTTGTGTTTAAACAGTGGGGATGGAAGGTGATCAGTGAGTGATTTCCGCATCCCAAGTGTGAACCAGGTTCAACCAGGAATCTTGGTGGTTCACTGTTATTCCTCAGAGATCGGAATTGTTCTTCGTGTAAACTGGAGGATGGTTGAGGTACTGCTGGGAAGTGGTGCGGTTGTGAAGTGGGGATTCGGTTCATTTAGATCAACTTATGGGATTCCAACATGAGAAAAGGTGATTTGATCCGGGTTGAGGGAGAGATGATCAACGGATATACATGGGTGATGCCCTACCTGGGGATCTACATGAAACTCGTTGATCACAACCACATAAGTTATTCACCCGCGTTTCCAACCTGTGAAATTCTAACACCCCGAGGTTTAAAGATTGTGAGGATGGAAAGAATCCATGTACTACTATGAAAATGAAACCCTCCGAGGTTCGCCCAGGTGATCTAATAATCACAACAGATTTTCTGGAAGCAGAGTTACAACTGGTACTTCGAGTGGATCACAAACGGGATATCATTGATGTTTTCACCCCCAGGCTCGGGAAGGTGGAACAATATCGTTCCTCCTGGATTATGGGTTGTGAAAAGGTTTGTGGTTCCCAATGAAAACCGGTGATCTGGTGATCTACAGGACTCCGAAAACAATCTGAGAATCAGTTGTACCGTTCCTCAACCTGTTCTTGTTCTGGATGTACTTGAGATCGATTCTAAACTCATTTCCTTTCGAGGATTGGATTCAAAAGGTGGAATGATTCATTGGGAATGTAGTGGATGGGGTGTGTTGGAATGAAGGTTGGTGAACTTAGAGAATTTAGGAATGGAAGGAATCCCATCACCAAGGAAATAATTTATATCCTTGGGTTGATCATTGAGATCCGTGAGGATCCTGATCCAATTTTCAATGTATGTAAAGTTTTATTGGTTGATGGTAGTACAAAATGGGTAAATCAACATGGATCAAGGGTGATCACGGATGAGGTTGAAGATGAGTGAGGTAAGAGAACATCACAATAGAACTCTTCTCCCCCTCGAAGGAATTCCAGGAGGTAAACTACTCCAAAATCCAAAAGTTGGAGATCAGGTAAGAAACCTATATTCGGTGGATAACATTGGATTGGTGGTGGAGGTTCTACCTGAAAATCGTTGTAAAGTTCTTTGGGTGGAATATGAGAATCCCAATGTGGTTTATCTCACCGGGGAATTGGATCACATCTCAGTTGATTTGAAGGTGTAATGATGAGTATCCTAAAAACCATGAACATCAGTGATCTTGTTACCTTGGAAGGTGAACCATGTTTCGATCCACAACCAGGTGATATGGTGAGGTTCTGTGTTGAACCAGGTTCATCAGGAACCATTGTAAAAAAAATCTCTGATTATCTGGTTGAGGTTTTATGGAGTAAATTTGAAAGAATTTCCTATCCTTCAATCCCAAGGGGGAATTACTATTCCGATATCAATAGGAAACTATTCGCGGTGGAACCAATGCCCCAAGGGGTTCTTCAATGTAGAGAATGGGATCTAATGGAGGTTCCATGAAACCGGGTGAAATCTACCTCTTCTCACCTTTCGTGTTTGAACAGAATCCCGAGAGGCACCGTTCACCGCGGATCGGGTTGTTCCTGGAGAGGATCGCGGATCCTAGCGGATGGAGGCCCGCTAGGTTCAAGGTTCTCGGCCCCGAAGGTATCGAGGAACTGTGGTGCAACCGGTGGGGTTGTGATCCTGTGCCCGAGTTCGTGGGGGAAGAATGAAACCGGGTTCATTGGTTTGTTTCCCTGATGATGAGAAATATGTTTACCGTGAAAAACTATTTCTTGTACTGAAATATTTTCAGTGGGAATCTCCGTACAACGGTGTAGTTTTTAATGAGGTTGATGTGTTGGAATGTGGAACCGCGGAGATGAGGAAGTTTAGGTGTGAACATCTCCAAGAGGTGGTATTGTGAAACGCGGCTCATTAGTTCAAATTGATACTGGGCGATCAGATCACGATGGATGTTTTGGGTTGATTATCTCACAATTTGATCAATACTATTACAAGGTGTATGTTTCTAATGTGGGTTTTAATTTCTATATGGAAAATCATGTAAGGGTGATCCAGTGAAGGTGAGCGAGTTGGTGAGAATCGATACACCTGCGCATCTCGAACATCATAATCAACTGGGAATTGTGATTGATATCGATAAAAGTATGGCAATTTGGCCGAATAATAGGATCTATTATGATGTGATGTTAGAGAACGGAGAGATTCTCAAGTTCCGCTATGAAGAGCTGATAGGATCAGAGGATCTGTATTTCACCCGTGATGATTACTTCTCTCCCCAGTGCAAAACCCCGTGAGGATAGGATAAGGTGGTAAACATGAAGAAGAATTCCAAGAAGGATACTGAGCAACAATTCGTGGTACGGTGGGATGGAAATCCTAAATACCTTCAGGATCACTACTGGTTTGATTCCGGGCAAGGTTTCACAAAATCTTTCAACGAAGCAACTCGATTCACCAAGGAAAACGGTATCCGTAAACTGGGTGAGCTTCTCCACGAAAATGAAATCGTTTGTGAACTGATGGATGTTAGCATCCCCTATAAATCTCCGGTAAGGGTTGGAACTGCCTTTCTGAACAACAGGATGGGTGTTGCCGAGTTGATCGTTGGTGTTCCTCAGATCAAGGGTGGTTCTCTTACCCTGGTTTCTCACACCGGAAACCGTGAGCTTCGAATTCAGGATTTCCTAGAGGAGCTTGTGGAAGAGGATCTACAGGTTCTATGGGATCCGGAACGAAGTGTGGTTCCTGAGTGTAACGATGAGTACCTTGATGCCCATGGGTTCATCATTGAAGATGGTAAAGTAGGGGAGTGAATCATGCCCATCTATCGAGTAACATTCCAAACAGAACTGTTGGTTGATTGTGATGAGGTAATCGTACCGAATCCAAATATCTCCTCATCTGGTTGGATTCGTAGAGGAACCGATAGAGGATTAGGTATAGATAAATTGGAATGGGATTATTGTCCGGGGTGTTCCACATGAACCACGCACCGTTATACTCTCCACCTCGATTCCCACGATTCTTCCATACCAAACCCGGTGAAATTAGTGAATGTAGGCGTTGGTGTTGTTCCCACGGTACTTATCTTTACATTGGAAAATCACTGTGGAACCTCATCTTGATCTTCATCACAGAGTTTAAATTAGATCAACATTTCGTGGGTTAGGTTGATATTTAATCTCCATGAAGATCACAATCAATCAACTAAAAAACATTATCAAAAAAGAAGTTCAAACCCTCACAGAGGCAGGAGATCCAAACAAAATCAAGTTTGAAGAAATCAAACAATCACTGGTTGATTTCCTCCAGTCCAACGGTGAATTGGTTTCAGGTGATGTTGTTCTACAAGGAAATGCCATCAAATTCCGTATCTATGATCAAGATGCACCAGATTTTCAATCACAACCTAGCGTTAAGATAACCCTGGAACTGGAGCCTAATATTGCACGGCTCCGGGATGAAAATCCAGAAATTTTCCTGTAAAGTCTCAGGGGTGCAAAGTTTCGCGGAATGATGATATCGTGATATGATGAATACCAAGTTGATCCATGAGGTGAAAAAGAATTTTATGGGAAAAAAGATCACCAAGGAAGGTAACTCAAAATTCTGGGGAATCGATGATCTTCATGAACATTGCCTGAAGGAATTGAAGAGGATGAATACCGATGAGAAAATCCAGTTCCTAATTGAAAGAGGTATTATTGATGATGAACGATTGGAAACCCTTTAAAGTAATTCCTGCTTCTCAGCATCTAAATGGTGCCGGAGATTGGCATGAAAAGCATTTCTACGTTGTACTCCAGGTTCCTGGATTCCAAACCATTGAACAATTTGAAGGAAACCTGAAGGAATGTGAGGAGGAATGTAATGAATTAAACCAGAGAATCTCTGCATCCCTATCTCTACACATTCAAAATCGATCATGAAACCTGAGGAGCTTGGGAGGGATACCAGTGGAGGTATTTCCTCCCTTCCAACCACTCACTCCAGGAAGAACCGCAAAGAACAACATCTATGTGTTTCTTGAGGAAAGTCATGATGAGGTTAAGGTTCTCTGCCATGATGGTTTGGTTGGTTGGGTTAGTAAGAGTGTTATGAGGTTGAATAATGATCCCAGGTGATCTTGTTTTTGTTAAATTTTCCAACATGTTACCCCGCTCAACCCCTCTGATTCTAGTGGATAAGTACCATGATGGTTATTCCCTCTATTTTGAGGTAATTGATCCCCGCACCGGGCACAAATATCATTACCAGGAACACAACCTTTCCGAGGTTCCCTGTGAAACCTAAACCAAACATTGGTGAGTTGTGGGAGATAAAGGATACCGTTAAGGTTGATGTTGGAAACAAGCGAGCAACCTATCTCATCTCCGGGCATGGTTTGGTGGTTGGAATCCATAGAAACCATGATGATTTTGGTGATTTCTACAAGGTTTTGCGGGTGGAAAAACCAAGGAGTTTCTCCTATCCAACTTTGGGAGAAGATCGGATGAATCAATTTCTTCCAGGCGATCTGGTTATAATTACGCTTGGAGATCAACTCGGTTTTGTTATCGAGGTGGTTCGGAGCGGTGGTGTATTGAATTCTAACAGGATAAAATTGGTGGTTCCTGAAGGAATTACCTGGAGATGGGCTCATGAATGTGAGAGAATTTGAGTTAGGTTCACTGGTGAAATTGAACAGAACCTATATTCAACACCCATCCAAACCTGTTCTTGGTATCCTGCTTGAATATGAAAAGTTTGATGATAACAATGGGGCCTTTGGAAAGGTTTCAAAAATAAAACTATTGTTATCCAATGGAATTTCCAAAGATTATTTCCTGTTCAAGGAGGATGAATTGGAGATGGTAAATGAGATCAATATCCCCGGGTGATTTGGTGATTCATTCCTATGGAATTCCAACGATCGGTATGGTGTTGGAGGTTAGAGGTGAATTTCCTTGGAGTTACCGAGTGGTGTGGAGTTCAGGGGAGATAAAGGATTGTGATTTGGGTACCTTGAGAAGGGTATGGTGTTATGAGGGATAGAATGATTAGAACCGGTGATTTGGTGGTTCCAGATAATAAAGGTTTTGATATTCTAAAAGGTTTGGATGTTTTCCCATATTGGGGTTCCAAGGAGAAGGGGATGCCAAAATCCTTTGGGATTTGGAAGATAGGAGAGGTTGGTGTGGTACTGGATTCTCTAGAATCTCAAGGTGGAAATGGTTGTGAGGTGTTGTTGGGTGATGGTAGAAAGGTTTGGGTGAACCTGTATATGGTGAGGAAAGTTGTAAACAAGTAAAATGAGGTTTTACTTTTGTGTAGGAAAGGTAACCCCAGGGATACTTTTGTGAGGAGGAGGAATACCTCAGGAATATGGCCATTGGATATGATCACCGGTGATTTGGTGTTGCGTGAGGATTTTGATGGGAGAAATATATTGGTGTTTATGGGATGGGTGGATAGAAATAAGTACCATGCCATGATTTATGATGATCAGGGTTATAGGCCATTTTGGTTCAACCCCAATTATTCGATGGAGAAATGGTGGATTATAAACCCGATAGAATAACCGTTGGTGATCTGGTGAATTGGTATAATAAGTCTTATGGAACCGGTGTTACCGGTTTGGTTTTAGGGGTGAAACCCCATACATTTTATCCGGAAGTTGATATATACTCAATTCTGGGTTTTGATGGATTGAAGAGGGAGATATATTCCTCGTTGTGGTCGGAGTATAGGATATTGAATCGATGAAGAATGTGTGGAATAGTAGTGATAATGGAGGAAATCCACCTGAGGGGTTGGATGAAAAAGTGAGGAAGGGTGATCTGGTTAGGTTTACCCATTTTCCTTCATTTAATGGTTTTGTGGGGATTTACCTGGGGGTTGATGTTGAGGGAGGTAGATCCAAGTGGAAGTTTGCCACCGATAGGGGAATGGAATGGGTGGATCCAAAGGGGTTGTCACATTATAGGGTTGATTTGGTTGATTAGAGACCGTAGCGAGATTTTGTTGCGTTGAAGTTGGACAAAATCTCAGCGCTCGATAGATCTCTATTGTATATGTGAATCTGATAGATATCTCCAGCCCAACCAGGATATCCTGAGAAAACTCCGATGATTGGTGAAACGCCAGATGAAGTAGGCACAGTAACGCCAGTAGCGGTAGACCCGTCCTGTATACCGTTGATATATGTTTTTGCATTACCTGACGTATCAATAGTAAAAGCAAGATAATACACAACACCAGTTGTTAACGAAGTACTGCTGGCTGTTTGGTTGTACCTAGGACCCATAAACTTGTCGCCAAAATGTTTCCACTGGGCCCATCCTTCGCTACCATTCCAGTCTGATCTAGTTATGATTGTAGAAACATAAGGCAATGCATCAGCCTTGACCCAAGAAGCCACTGACAATCCTGTCGATGTGTATGCTTCTCGCAAATTTGGTGTTGTATCAAAGTAATCAGCATCATTGTTGAAATTGAAACCACCGCCGTTCGTTGCCGTGTAGGTCGGAGTTCCGCTCGCGACGGCATTGTTGTTGTTCCCAGACAAATCGTACCATGTAGTACCGCTTCCGGGATAAGACACTGGGTTCCCAGCATCTAGATAAAGTATGAGGTCTGATGTCACAATAGGCGACGCAGGAGGAGGCGAGGTCAAAAATCTTTGCTTGAATCCACTAGGACTTACGATTGAAGTTATCGGAATTCCATACTTGTTCGCAAGATACTTCTCAATTCCTGCTCGTGTTGTTGCACTGTGAGTTGTATTGAAGACAAGAACTTCAGCGACTGCACCAGTCCATCTTTCACCTCCCGCAGTGGGAGGATATCCAATTGCAATCTCGGTAACAGGATTTACGATGTTTGGAACACCGGGAAAACCAGGATACTCTCCCGACTCTCCTACACCATCGAGGTAAGTCGTTAAAGAACTATAGTTGGCTCCTGCTGAGTACGGAAATGAAAAAATGAATGAATTGTTAGCAGTGATCGTCCTGGGCTTGGAGCCCATGTTCTGAGATTCAAATATGATTCCTAGCGCACCTTGACCTACACCTAATCTGCACCCTGCATATGCATTGGCGCCCCAAGCGAACATTTGATGATTGCCTGATGTGCCGTCCCAGTATCCTACGACGTATGTTGTGTGTGCCGCGGCTCCGACAGGAAGTCCTGTTGGATTCGATCTGTAATTCCAATCCGAACCATCGTACGTGACAGAAGGCATACCCCCAAGAAGAGGATCTGAACTGTTGTAGACGGGAGTACCTCCATAATTGTCGAGGTCGTTATTGCTTGGTGAATCATCAGGCCAATTTGTGACCGTAGCTCCGTTGCTCAACGCCAATGAATCAGCTTTGTACCAGGCAACGAGGTCGGACATACCGGTCGGATTCAACTCATTAATTGTTGTTCCTCCTGTATTTTTTGATACAAACCTCCCGCCTGAACCACTTGATTTGAATGCCATACTCGACTAAATATCCTTCCTCATGTAAATCATACAGTTTCTATTGTAGTGTATAGAACAATGAGCGGAATTTTACCTCTAATCGGTCTTATAGGCTCCACGCTTCTTTCAGTTTGGGCTGCATTCAAATACCTGCTAACATCTTCTTACCGTCTAGAGGATGGTGTATCGAAGCTTCTCCTGTCACGTATTCGAAAAGAAAAGCCCCCATCTTGGATGTTCGGTGGAGAACATGTAACACCGCCGCGATTCCCTGAGCTGTGGGAAGGTTTCCTGTTGATTGACAAAATTCTTATATTTTGCTTCATCCCAACATGATGTGTAATTTCTCATCTGATTTGTGCATCATTTATGATCTCGTTGTGGCGATTCTGTGAAAAACCCACATTCCACATGATACCATATAACTATGAAACCCGGTGATCTATTCCGAACCCAAGGAATCAAAACCCTCTATGGTGATCTTGGTTGAACCAAGATCACCAATTCCATTCCCTGGAACACCATCGGGATCATCCTCCAGGTTCACAACTCCTGGTTACACATCATCACCCCCACCGGAATCACCGGTTGGTGTTCAAACCTCTACATCAAGGTTCTACAATGAAACCCGGTGATCTGGTTCAAACCAAGTACAACATGCACTTCTTCTCCACCGCATCTCGGGTAAACAAACAACTCCCAGATGATTTCCTTCACAAAGGAACCACCGGGATCATCATCTCTCCTCCCAACGGAACCTGGATCAAATGGATGGTTAACGGTAAAGTTGGTTGGGGAAACTGGAACATGTTGGAGGTTCTCCAATGAAATATTCCCCTGGAACCCTGGTTAAATCCTCGGTGGTACTTCAATTCTTTCCGGTACATCCTGATCTCTACTCGGATTCTCAATATCCACCGGAAATTCCACCAGGAACCACCGGGATAATCATCTCCCAATCCAACAATGGATTCATTCAATGGCTCGTTGGAGATAAATTGGGGTGGAGTAATTCCTCCTACATTTACCCTCTTCAAAAAATTCACCAATGAAATATTCCCCTGGAACCCTGGTAAAAAATCTCGGGCCAAACTCACGGGCAAAACTATTTTCCTCCCCACTCACCCCACTTGGTGTTGTTATTGAGCAACAAGATGGAACTCATCTATTCCGGGTTATGTTGCTCGGTGAGGAAAACAACCGGATATTCAGGTATTCCTCCACAATTCTAAGGAAGGTTGAAGATGAGTAAAGTAAAAGAACACAACAATTCCACCTTACTATCCCTGGATAACAAGTTGAACCCGGAACCTCAGGTTGGGGATATGGTAAGAAACTTTTACAAATCCTCACAAATCGGTGTTGTTATTGAGGTTATCGATAAGGTTCAAAGCAAGGTTCTTTGGGGAGAACATCATGATCCATACTCCGGTTTGATTGGTGAACCGGGGTATTTTTACTCCCCCAACATTCCACTCACTGTTACCCTCCCCGGGGAATTGAATCACATCTCAATTGATTTGAAGGTGAATGATGAGTAACCTAAGAACCATGAACATCAGTGTTCTTGTTACCATGGAAGGTGAGTTTTGTTCCGATCCTCAACCAGGTGATATGGTTAGTTTCTATATGGAACCTGGTTCATTAGGAACCATTGTAAAAAAAATCTCTGAAAATCAGGTTGAGGTTTTATGGAGCAATTCTCAAAGAATTTCCTATCCTTCAATCAATTATTCCGAGATCGGTAGGAAACTATTCACGGTGGAACCACCACCACAAGGTGCTCTTCCATTCTACCTGGATCACATGTGTAAGGAT
>SXGR01218617.1_pt1 | contig 120833 bp, 107 predicted proteins | sample 3174711 | NCBI WGS metagenome assembly SXGR01 (sample SAMN11356860, study PRJNA531348) | freshwater metagenome | isolation source: freshwater sample F1-60 | place: China: Fuxian Lake, Yuxi | collected 2017-12-25 | reverse complement strand
GTTGTCTTGCGTAATACCGGTTGGATAATTGAATACATGTGGAAACTTATTTAATACTGTCAGGCCTATGAATAAAATTGTTGCAATTAAGGGCAAAGTCAAAATAGTCGCTTTTCCGCCAAACCCGTCAGCTTGACCTGCTCCATTATAATGTGTCGAAATAGTTTCAGGTAAGTTTGAATAGTTTGTAATTGTCAGACCCCAAACTGCAAGAATTAAAAACCAACCAACAATTTCAAATGATTTGTCGGCTGTTGTGAGTTCTAATTTTATTTTTGGTCTTTCTTCCATTGTCAATTTATTTTGTCTGTTGTCATTGCAAAAATCTTAGTTTGATGTCCTGTGTCGGAACCATACAAGTGTCCCGCTTTCCAAATATTCTATATCGTCTCTTTGCAATTAGGTTGTAAATAAAATCCCTAAATGGTTTTGGAAAGATAATGAAAACATAAAACAATTTCCAAACTCCTCCCAACTCTTTTAATACATGAAGTCCAGCCGATGATTTGAGAAAGTATTTGTCTCCGTTTATGAAAACGAAAGAGTCAAAATCATCTGTCGGTAAACCAAACTTTTTAAGGAATGTTTGTCCACTTTCAGATTGCAATGAAGCAAATTTGAATTTTCCTTTTGTGTCTCTTTTGATTGTGAATTGAACAATGCTGTTGCATAGATTGCAAACTCCGTCAAAGAGCAAAATGTGTGACACGTTATTGCTCATTGTTCAGAATGTTTTTGAGTTCGATTTCTGTTTTAATAATTACCTCACCGATTTCAAGAAGCCACGCTGGAGAAGGCAATCCGATTTTAACTTTCATTGGCTGTCTGAAAGTTTTCATCAGCGTTTTGTTGTCAATGGGGTTTGGTGCTGAACAATTATAAACTCCTTTCAATTCTTTGTGTGATTGAAAAAATAATTTTGGCTTAGCTGTGCATTGTTGATTATTTGTTTAACCCCAGCATTTATGCTGGGGTTACTCAATGCAGATGAAATTGGCTTTAGCCATAAAAATATTTACTTCTTCCTCGCTACTTTATAAAGCGTTAATCCCATAATAACAAAACAGGCAACTCCAAAAATTTCATATCCTGAAGCGCCAAGATTATTATGAATTACTTCTTCAAAATTTAAACTTTTCATTATGTCTTCATAAAACACCGTAGCAATAGCAACAATTACACCAAACAAAGCGCCACCGGCAACAAGCCCTGTAGCAAAAAGTGAACCTTTCCCAAGTTCAGCATCTTCTTCGGTTTCATTTTTACGTTTTCTCATGAAATCTGCAACACCTTTAATTGCGCCGCCGGCAAAAATTGGAAGCGTTGTCGAAAGTGGTAAATATAATCCAACTGCAAATGAAAGTGCTTTTACATTGCACAATTCCATTACAATTGAAATAAATACGCCGACCAAAACAAACTGCCAATCTAAATTAAAACTTAACAATCCTTTAATTAAAGTTGCCATTAAAGTTCCTTGTGGCGCCGGATATTTTTCTGTGCCAATTGCGTGAGTAATTCCTTGCGATAACATTTCGGATGTTGGTGTATCAAGTATTTGAACTGTCCAACCAATTACTGCCGATGAAACTATTGCTCCAACAAATAATGCCATCTGTTGATATCTTGGAGTTGCGCCAATAATGTATCCGGTTTTTAAATCTTGCGAAGTTGCTCCGCCATTTGCTGCAGCGATGCAAATCATTCCACCAACTACAAGTGCCATTGGTTCGTAAAAATATCCTGTCCAACCAACGGTGATAAAAATTAAACTTGTTCCCATTAAAGTTGCAATCGTCATTCCGGAAATTGGATTTGAAGATGAACCGATGATTCCGACAATTCTACTTGAAACAGTTACAAAGAAAAATCCAAACACAATTACAAGAATTCCAATTAATAATTTATTTAAAATTGAGTCGCCCGGAATTTGTGGCAACACTGCGAGTAAAATTACTAAAACTAAACTTCCAACAATTACTGTTACAAAAGATAAATCATTTTGTGTGCGTTCAATTTTTACTGCCGATGCTTTATCTTTTAATGATGCAATGCTTCCTTTAAATGATGAGACAATTGTTGGTAAAGTTTTTAAAAGTGTGATGAATCCGCCAGCTGCAACTGCGCCTGCGCCAATTTGTCGAACATAAGCTCTGTAAATTGCAGGAGCATAATTACTAAATGTGTGAGTTACAGGATCCCATCCACCGGGACCACCTGCTGTTGCTAAATCTTTTAAATATCCAAGTTTGATAAGTTGGAATGCAATAATATCGGCAGGAACAAGTGTTGCAATTAGTGGAATTAAACCGAGCCATGCGAGAACGCCGCCGGCAACAAGTACGCCGGCAATTTTCGGTCCAATAATATAACCAACTCCCATATATTCCGGAGTGATTTCGCCATTTACTGTTGCGCTTGGGAAATATTTATTTGTTTGATTTGAAACCCAAGTCGGTGCTTCTGCAATTACATGAAAAACTTTTTGCAAAATTGCATACACGAATGCAAATCCCAAACCTTGATATGCGGTTTTAGAAAAATCTCCACCTTTTTCACCTGCAATTAAAACTGATGCGCATGCAGTTCCTTCTGGATATGGAAGATTGCCATGTTCTTGCACAATTAAAGAACGACGAAGTGGAATCATCATTAAAGTACCGAGCAATCCGCCAAACATTGCGAGTGTAAAAATTGTCCAATAATTAAAATAACTTGCTCCGTTACTTTCGGCGGATAAAAATAAAAATCCGGGCAAAGTAAAAACTACACCAGCTGCGATTGATTCGCCAGCCGAGCCAGCGGTTTGGATTATATTATTTTCTAAAATTGTGGTTTTCAAAATTTTATTCCCGATTGAAATTGCAAGTACCGCAATTGGAATTGAAGCCGAAACTGTTAGCCCGGCTTTCAGCGCCAAGTAAACTGTAGCTGCGCCAAATACAATCCCAAAAAATGCGCCAAGCAAAACTGATTTTACAGTGAACTCTGCCATTAAAGAATCGTTTGGGACGTACGGTTTGAATTCTACTTTTTGTGCTATTTCTGAATTAGACATTGACGCTCCTTTAAAGTTAGTTGAAAATTATTTTTCTAAACCAAAAAATGCTTTTGCAATGTAAAATGCCATTTGCGGATTTTCTTTCAATCGGCGGATTGAATATGCGTACCAATCTTTTCCGTATGGAGTATAAACACGAAGTGGGTGACCATCGGAAATTATAGATTTTCTTTTTTCTGCTCGAACACCAAGTAACATTTGAAATTCATATTGATCAAGTTTTTTCTTTTTAGTAGAAATATATGACGACGCATAATTTAAAAGATTATCATCATGAGTTGCAATTCCAATATAAGAACCATTTTCAAAAAGTAAACGTAAAAGTAATTTGTAATTTTCACGAATTTCATCAGCACTTTGAAAAGCAATTCCCGGAGGTTCTTTATAAATTCCTTTGCAAAGCCGTACATTTGCTTTTTTATTTACAAGTAATTTAATGTCATTCTCACTTCTTCTTAAATAAGATTGAATCACAACTCCAAAATTTTTATAAGTTTTATTCAAATCGAAATACAATTCCAAAGTTTGATCGGTGCAAGTGTGATTCTCCATGTCAATTCTGACAAAATTATTTAAACGACTTGCATATTTCAAAATTGAAACTAAATTTTTTCTACAAAACTTGTAATCAATTTGTAACCCGAGTTGAGTTAACTTTAAAGAGAGGTTTGAGTTTAATTTATTTTCAGCAATTGCTTTAAGAACTAATTCACATTCTTTTGTGGTATTAATTGCTTCTTCTTCAGAAGTAACATCTTCACCAAGAACATCGATTGTAACAAGCGCACCACTTTTATTTAATTGCTCGGTTGTATTGACTGCAGTTTTTAGTGAATCGCCAGCAATATATCTGGATGCAACTTTACCGATAATTATTTTTGGAATAATTGGTAAACTTGCGGTAATAATTTTATTAATCACAAAAACAAAAAATCATTATCCGCCGAATGGGAATACGAAAGTTATTCTCGGTTGAACTCTTTTTTCGGTTTCATATTTTCGGGTTGATGTATTTAATTTGAATGTGTAAAGATAAGTTAAATCAATTCGAGTAAAAGAATTTAACATATAACCACCGGAAAGATAGAGTAACGATCTTTCATCTAAAGTGAAAATATCTTTTGAGTCCTTAATTTTTACTTTATCGTAACCGACATTAATTGTTATCATCGGAATAATTTTTCCAGTAGAAGTTTCGAGATGTAGTTTTCCGCTTTCAGGAATATCATCCATTTTTGAATATGCGCCGGTAATATTAAGTGTTCCGAGAATTCCCATAGTTAACACACCAAAAGTTCCCGGACTTACACTTTTCATAGTGTCGAGAATTTGTGCTTTTGTGGAAAAATCTTTTTCATAAAATGTATCGAAATAGTTTGGCATATAACCTGCGGTGTTACCATATCGTCTTTCAATTTTTGTGAAGATTGTAACGCCGGGTAATGTTGAATTAATATCCAATCCACTTGCCATTCCACTTCCAAAATTAATAATTTTATTAAAATCTGTATAAACGCGAGTTGTGAAAACTGGCAACTTAGTTAATGGTAAAGAAATATCTAAACCCATAACTTTTATGGAACTTAATGTAGTGTCTTTTGCAATTACAGTTCTTCCAGATTTATCTCTGAGATCAGTTACAAAAGTTGTTCCAATTTCCAATCCGCCAATTACGGGAACAGAAGCTAATCCTGCAAAGTGAAGTGGTTTAACATAAGGACGCATTCCAATAACTCCTTGAAATGCGAAATCACTGTACATCGATTCGAAACCAAATTTTCCAAAATTATAATCTAACTCCATTCCAATTTTTCTATCACTTATGCTCGGACTGTTTTTATACAAATACATTATTGTGCCATTTCCAAGTCGTGAGTAATCGAGCATTCCCAAACGAGCATACAAATCATCTCCTTTGTGTCCCCATCTTAAATATCGAAGAAACCTGCCACGTTGCATTTCCTTCCAAAGTATCGTGTTGTCTTTTGTGTTGATAAGTAAATTGATATCGAGCCCGACACCAAATTTTCCAATTGCAAATTCTGGAGCGAGTGAAAGTTGGTAATAAGTTTGATCACCAATTGAAGTAAAGCCGACTCCTCCTTCAACATTTCCTCCCGGTTTACTTCCCGGAAGCTGGGAATAGGAATTAATTGCTATAAATATTGTTAAACAAAATGTTAAAATTATTTTTTTCATCTTTTCTCCAGAGTTTAATTTACAAATAAATATGTATCAAACATTCCAAAATTACCACTAATTAATTTATTGATAATCATAATATATCGGAATATTCCTTTGTTCCAATAGCTCTTTCTTCATCTATTTTTAAATTCAAACCAGAAGTTGATCATTGCCATCAAACGAAATCTAAATTAAAGTTCAAATATATAATAATCGAACAATTAATAATGCGCCGAGCATTCCAAAAAGATCAGCAATTAATCCTGCAGGAACTGCGTGTCTTGTCTTCGAAATATTAACCGAACCAAAATAAACGGCCAATACATAAAATGTAGTTTCGGAACTGCCATACATTGTTGAAGCTAAAACTCCGATAAAGGAGTCTACTCCGTGCGTGTTCATTAATTCAGACATTAATCCGAGAGAACCACTTCCGGAAAGTGGACGAAGTAACGCAAGTGGTAAAGTTTCAGGTGGCATTCCAATTAAATTTGTTATCGGTTGAAGTATTGCAACTAAAACATCCATTGCGCCACTTGCACGAAAAATTCCAATTGCAACTAACATTCCAACTAAATATGGAATTATTTTTATTGCAACATCGAATCCCTCTTTCGAGCCTTCTATAAATTTTTCGTAAACTTTTACTTTTTTATAAACTCCGTAAACAACAAATAACAAAACCATTAATGGAATTGCTAAAGCAGAAATAATATTTACAATATTTTTAAATTGTTCAATCATTTTTACTTTTCAATTGAAAATCGTTTCATTCTTTGTAAAATTTTAACTGCAACTAATCCTGCAACTGTTGCGCAACCTGCACCAAAAATTGATGGCGCAATAATTATTCCCGGATTTGACGAACCCATTGCTGAGCGTATTGCAAGTACAGTCGCCGGAATTAAAGTTAATCCCGCAGTATTAATTACTAGAAATGTACACATTGCATTTGTAGCCGTTCCAACTTTTGTATTTAATTTATTTAATTCTTCCATCGCTTTTAATCCCATTGGAGTCGCGGCATTATTCAAACCCAACATATTTGCAGAAATATTCATAACCATTGCGGCAACTGCGGGATGATCTGGCGGAACATCGGGGAATAATCTTCTTGTAATTGGACTTACAAGTTTAGTTACAATTTTCAGAAAACCAGCTTCATCTGCAATTTTCATAATTCCAAGCCACAAAGCCATTACGCCAATTAATCCGAGTGCAAGTGTAACTGCAGTTCCAGCGTAATCGAAAGCTGCATTTGTTACAGCTTTTAATTTTAGATAATTAATTTTTTCGATTGCTAAATTAATTTGATAAACATTTTCCTTTTCGGTGAGCAACATATTTGAAATTACTCCACTCAACTTTCCTGTTGCTGAAGATCCCTTCGACATTTCTTTCCAAAGTTGTGGTGAGTTATCGTTAACATCAATTACAAATTTTCTACTCCCATCTTTCTGTATTGTAATTGCAATCGGTTGATTAAAAGATTGTTGAGTTAAATTTCCATTATAATGCAGATTAATATTTTCTTTTTGAAATTCAACTTCCCCTTTCGATTCACCTCTGAGATTTGAGTTTTGAGTAAACATTCCTACTATTATAGAACCATTCTTATAAGTATCATTTACCTCACGATAAATATCTGTTCCGCCGGCAGATATAATCCCGATAATTATTAAACCAACCCAAATATAGTTCAGCATAAGTAATTCATTTAGAGTAATATATTATTGAATATATGAATTGAGAATTAAAAAGAGAATGAAAAACGATCAGTTTTTTTTATATTTGTCTGAAGTTATTGTTTTTATTGCACCCGTAGCTCAATTGGATAGAGCATCAGCCTACGAAGCTGGGGGTTAGGGGTTCGACTCCCTTCGGGTGCACTAGAAAATCTTACTAATTAGCTTTTAATATTAAAGATGAAATTCACGACTCGAGTAAACTTTCAATTGAAGAAAAGAAAATTATGATTTTATATTTTATGCAAACGAGTAAAAAAGTAAATTAGTTTAGAATTCTATTTTATTCTCCAATTGCTTTCCGGGTTTTTTAATCTTACCGACAAATCTCTTTTTTCACTTTTATATCTTATAATATTCATTTGAATTTTTGTTTCTTCAAATAAAATATCGTTTTTAATTTCAAGCTGTTTCGGTTCACTTAATTTTTCACTTTCCAGATATAAATATAATTCCTTCTCTTTAAACTCAAATCCGAGAAAATTTAATTTAATTTTCTTTTTTTGAATTTGAATTGTAAAATGGTTTTGCAAATAATTTTCAACGCATTTGTTTAAAGTTGTGTCAATACTTCCACCAATTAAGTCAACATTATTACAATTAGCCTTTTTCAGTACATTTTCAAAATTATCGGGAATTACTTTAATGCTGATTTCGTATCTATTTGAACTACTATTATAGAATATCTCTGTATATGATATATGATTTGGATGGAGTAAAAGCAGGTTAAAGAAGATGATTAATATTTTCATTATAATAATAATTTTACTTTTTGTTTAATCTTTTATTCACTAAAATTAGCAATTATTAATTAAGAAAGTAACTCTATGAAAAAAACTTTTATCATTCTTTTCGCAATAATTGTCTCTAAAAATATTACTGCGCAACCACTTCACAATGCCGGTTCAAATCACGCAAATAAATTTGAACAGCTAAATTATCTTCTTCCCACTCCAAATGAATATCGAACTGCAAGTGGAACAACGGGAAATAAATATTGGCAGCAACGTGCCGATTATGATATTTCAGTTGAAATTGATGAGCCAAATAATTTACTAATCGGTTCTGAAACTGTAACTTATTTTAACAATTCTCCTGATCCTCTAACTTATCTTTGGCTTCAGATTGATGAAAACTTTCATCATCCAAACAGCGATAACAATCGAGCAAACACAAGTAAGATGAATCCAAGAATGAATAGTGATCAACTTAAAAATCTTGAACCTTGGAAAACATTAGATGGCTACGGACTAAATATTTTAAAACTTCTTGATAAAAATGACAATCCATTAAAATATAAAATCAATCAAACAATGTTAAGAATTGATTTGCCAAAGCCACTTTCTTCCGGCGATAAATTTGTTTTTAAAGTTGATTGGAATTATAAATTAAATAATAAAGATGATGTACCTGGCAGAGGTGGTTATGAATTTTTTAAAGAAGATGGAAATAATCTTTACTCAATTGTGCAATGGCATCCACGAATGGCAGTTTACAGCGATTTTCAAGGATGGCAGCATAAACAATTTCTCGGCGGTGCTGAGTTCGCTTTAACTTTTGGGAATTTTAAAGTTAGTATTACAACTCCAAGTGACCACATTGTTGCTGCAACCGGTGAATGTAAAAATTATAAAGAAATGTTAACTGCTGAACAATTTGATAGATGGAAAAAAGCTTTAACATCAAACGAACCAATTGAAGTTGTAACATTGGAAGAAGCTACAAATGCAGAAAAAAATAAAAGTAAATCTACAAAAACGTGGATTTATGAAGCTGAAAATGTACGGGACTTTGCATTTAATTCTTCACGAAAATTTATTTGGGATGCAATGGTTGTAAATATCAGTGGGAAAAAATCGATGGCGATGAGTTATTATCCGAAAGAATCTTACAATCTTTATAGAAAATATTCTACAAAAGTTATTGTGCACACACTTAAAACTTACGGAAAGTTTTCAATACAATATCCATATCCTGTTGCAATTTCGGTTGAAGCGGCAAACGGAATGGAATATCCGATGCTAAGTATGAATTACGGTAGATGTGAAAAAGATGGAACTTACAGTGAAGCAATTAAATACGGAATGATTGGTGTTATAATTCACGAAGTTGGTCATAATTTTTATCCGATGATTATTAATAGCGACGAGCGACAGTGGTGGTGGATGGATGAAGGAATGAATACATTTGTGCAATATTTAACAGAGCAGGAATTTGATAATAATTTTCCCTCTTCGCGCGGACCGGCAAAATTTATTGCGCCATATATGCGATTACCAAAAAACGAACTCGAACCAATTATGACTTCGGGAGAATTAGTTTTACAAGTCGGGCAAAATGCTTACGCGAAAGCAGCAACTGGTTTAAATATTTTGCGCGAAACAATTATGGGACGTGAACTTTTTGATAAAGCATTTAAAACTTACGCTGAGCGATGGGCTTTTAAACATCCAACTCCTGCCGATTTTTTTAGAACAATGGAAGATGCAAGTGGTATTGATTTGGATTGGTATTGGCGCGGTTGGTATTTTGGAACTGATCCTGTTGATATTTCTCTCGATAGTGTAAAAGTTTTTAAACTCGATACTTCTCCAACTGCAAGTTTAGATGGCTCTCGTTTTGATAGATCTTTTGATATTGGTAAAGAGAGAAATAAAAATGATAAGTCAATTAAATTTCTTATTGATGGAGATTCATCACTTAAAGATTTTTATTATTACAATCGTGGTGCTGATGATTTAATGAAGTTGAATAAAACTATCTCTCTTAATGATTCAAACTTTGATAGAAGTAATTATGATAAATGGAGCAACAAATTTATTTATGAATTAACTTTTACAAATAAAGGTGGAATGTTAATGCCAGTTATTTTGGAATGGAAGTATGCAGATGGAACAAAAGAGATTGAAAGAATTCCTGTAATAATTTGGAGATTAAATGAATATCAAGTTTCAAAAGTATTTATTAAAGATAAAGAAGTTGTTTCGGTTGAACTTGATCCTTTAAAAGAAACTGCAGATATAAATGAAGAAAATAATTTATGGCCAATGAGATCAATTCAGTCAAAGTTCCAATTATTTAAATCACAAAGAGCGGGTTCAAGAGGTGGTGGTGGCGAACGAAATGCAATGCAGGAAGCAAATAAACCCGCCGAAGGTGGAAAATCAGTAGAAAGTGGTAATAAAAAATAATTTACAATTTGAATGATAATTCTTTCTTACTTTATGGTGCAAATGGTTACACTGGTAGATTAATTTTAAAACTTACATCCGATTATAATTTAAATCCGGTTTTAGCTGGAAGGAATGAAAGTGCATTAGTTCAACTCTCGGAAGAATTTAACAGAGATTATTTTGTTCTTGATTTATCTGAAACAGAAAAATTAGAATCTGTTTTAAAAAAATTTCCATTGGTTTTACATTGTGCAGGTCCATTTATAAATACTGCTCAACAAATGATAAAAGCCTGTTTGAAAACAGGGACACATTACATAGATATTACGGGAGAAATAGTTGTTTTTGAATTAGCAAAAAAATTTAATGATGTAGCAATAAAATCCAATATTATGTTAATGCCCGGTGTTGGTTTTGATGTTGTTCCAACTGATTGTCTTGCCTTATTTTTAAAATATAAATTACCCGATGCAACAGAATTGAAATTAGCATTTGCATCAATCGGTGGAGGATTAAGTCACGGTACCGCAACTACAATGGTGGGTGGTTTGGGAGGCGATGGAGCTGAAAGAAAAAATGGAAAAATTATTCGTGTTCCGCTCGGACAAAAAAGTATGTGGGTAGATTTTGGATTAAAAAAATTATTTGTAATGAGCATCCCGTGGGGAGATATTTCAACTTCATTTACAACTACCGGGATTGATAATATTGAAACTTATACCGGCACTTCTTCAAAAATTTATTTTTTATTAAAATTCCAAAAATTATTTAATTGGATTTTGAGAAGTAAGTTTATTCGTAGAATTGTAAAAAATAAAATTGATAAATCATTATTTGGACCATCAGATAAAGTTCGTACAAAATCAAAAGGATTAGTTTGGGGAGAAGTGAAAAATGCTAATGGGAAAACTTTCAGCGCAAGATTAATTGGTCCGGAAGGTTATACATTAACAGCACACAGTAGTTTAATAATTGCAAAAAAAATATTAGCTGGAAACTTTAAACTTGGCTATCAAACTCCTGCTGGTTGTTATGGCGAAGATCTTATACTTGAAATACCCGATGTTAAAAGAGAAGTAATTTAAAATCTTTTATGGAAACTAAAAATGAATTATGGATGAAGCTGGCATTACGAGAAGCGCAAAAAGCATTCGAGCAAAAAGAAGTTCCGGTTGGTGCTGTTGTAGTTTATAAAAATTTAATAATTGGTAAAGGTTATAATCAAGTTGAAATGTTAAAAGATCCAACTGCTCACGCTGAAATGATTGCAATTTCTGCTGCCGCTGCATTTTTGGAATCGAAGTGGTTGAAAGATTGCACTCTTTATGTTACGATGGAACCTTGTCCAATGTGCGCAGGTGCAATTATACTTTCAAGAATTCCAAAATTGGTTTTTGGTTGTTACGATCCTAAAATGGGTTCAACAGGAACTCTTTATACAATCACAGAAGATAAAAGATTAAACCATTCAGTCCACACAATTGGAGGAGTAAAGGATGATGTTAGCGGAAATTTATTAAAAGAATTTTTTAAAGGAAAAAGAAAAGTTTAAATACCTTCTTGTAATTTTTCTGCACGTTCGGCAATTCGAAGTTGTTCAATAAGATCATCTACTTTACCATCAATTATAGAATCTAAATTATAAAGTGTAAGTCCAATTCTGTGATCGGTTACGCGATTTTGTGGAAAATTATATGTCCTGATTTTTTCACTTCTATCCCCCGAACGAATAATTGATTTTCGTTGTGCCATTACAGATTGTTGCTGCTCCTGAATTTTCTTTTCGTATATTTTCGCTCTCAGCATTTTCATTGCTCGTTCTTTATTTTGAAATTGCGATCGTTCTTGTTGACAAGCAACAACAATTCCTGTAGGCTCGTGTGTAATTCGGACTGCGGTTTCAACCTTATTTACATTTTGCCCACCTTTTCCTCCGGCACGATAAGTATCGATTCTCAAATCAGCCGTATTAATTTCAACTTCAACATCTTCAACTTCCGGCATTACTACAACCGATGCTGCCGATGTGTGAACTCTGCCCTGTGTCTCGGTATCAGGAACTCGTTGCACACGGTGAATTCCACTTTCATATTTCATAATTCCAAACACATCTGTTCCTTTTATGCTGAAAACAATTTCCTTAAATCCTCCTTGACCAACTTCACTCCAATCGATCGTATCAACTTTCCATCTTTTAATTTCAGCAAATCTTGTGTACATGCGATATAAATCTGCAGCAAAAAGTGCAGCTTCATCACCGCCTGTCCCGGCTCTTATTTCAACAATAATATCTTTATCGTCATTTGGGTCTTTTGGAATAAGAAGAGTTTTAATTTCTTCTTCTAATTTTAATAATTCAGGTTGAAGTAAATTTAATTCTTCCTGTGCAAGTTCTCTTAATCCAGCATCTCCACCGACTGCGAGAATTTCTTTACTGCTTTCTATTGAATCAAATGCTTTACTATATAATTTGTACACTTTCATTATTTCGGAAAGGTAACTGAATTCTCTTCCAAGTTCGCGTTGTTTATCTTGTTGTGAAATTATTGCAGGATCACTTAACAAAGTTGTAACTTCATTAAATCGCACTTCAATTTTTTTAAGTTTTTCAATCATTTAAATTTTAGATGATAATTTGTTTTATGGATTCCTGCTAATAACCGCGGGAATGACATGCTACTTTTTCTCTGCCATGCTCAAATGTTTTATTACATAGACTAATATCCAACTGCTGCGCCGTAACCGCGAGAATCTGTTGCGCCAAAAATAATTCCCTTTTTATGATCAAACATAATTCCTTCGGCAGATCCTGAAGTTCCTTTTCGTTCAACAACAGTGTGCCCCATTGATTTTAAATTATTTACAACATCAACTGCAAGTCCATTTTTTTCATATAATAAAATATCTGGCAGCCATTGCGCGTGAATTCTTGGTGCGTCAATTGCTTCTTGAATATTCATTCCAAATTCTGTTGTATTTAAAATTATTTGAAAAACTGTTGTAATAATTGTTGCTCCACCGGGAGTTCCAATTACAAGAAATGGTTTTCCATTTTTTAAAACAATTGTCGGAGTCATAGAACTTAACATTCTTTTTCCCGGTTCAATTGCATTTGCAAAACCACCGATGAGACCAAACATATTTGGTTCGCCAGGTTTTGCACTGAAATCATCCATCTCATTATTCAATAAAAATCCAGCGTCATCAACAACAACATAATTTCCAAATCCACCATTTAAAGTTGTTGTAACGCTCACACAATTTCCCCATTTATCTACAACCGAATAGTGTGTAGTTTGGGTCGTTTCTTGTAATGGCTGAACACCATTTCGAATTTGCTGACTTGGAGTCGCGCGTAAAGTATCAATAGAATTTCTTCTCTCAGTTGCGTATTCTTTTGAAAGAAGCCATTTTAGCGGAACATTTACAAAATCTGGATCGCCGAGATATTCAGCTCTGTCGGAATAAACTCTACGCATCGCTTCAGTTAATCGGTGAATATATTGCGAAGAATTATGTCCCATACTTTTTAGATTATAACCTTCAACTATATTTAAAAGTTGAATTAATGCAGTTCCTCCAGAACTTGGCGGAGCAAGTGAAATTATTTCATAATCACGATATTTATTTGTTACAGCAGTTCGAATTTTAGCTTCATAACTTTTAAGATCATCGTGCGATATTAATCCTCCGCCACGATTCATTTCTTCAACAATTAAATCTGCAGTTTTCCCTTTATAAAATCCATCTCGCCCATTTTTAACTATTCGTTTAAGTGTTGCGGCTAAATCTGATTGAATAAATAATTCATCCTCTAAAAATGGTTCGCCATTTTTCTTAATATATATTTTTTTTGATGATGGAAATTTTTCGAATATTTCTTTTTCACTATTAATATAAGATGCGAGATTGTAATGAAGTGGAAATCCTTTTTCGGCATATTGAATAGCAGATTGTAAAACTTTTTCTCTCGAAAGGGTTCCATATTTTTCTAATCCAAGCAACATACCTGCAACTGCTCCCGGAACTCCTGCGGCAAGATATCCAAATTTACTTTTATCTGAAATGTAATTCCCGGCAGAATCGAGATACATATTCTGTGTTGCAGATTTTGGACTCTTCTCACGGTAATCAATTGTATAATTTTTTCCGTCAGAAAATCTGATATTCATAAATCCGCCGCCGCCAATATTTCCTGCTTGCGGATAAGTTACAGCGAGTGCAAATCCAACTGCAACTGCGGCATCAACTGCATTTCCACCTTGTTGTAATATTTTTAGTCCGGCAAGTGTTGCAAGAGGATCTGCAGAAACTACCATTCCATTTTTGGCTTTAATTGGATCTCGTGATGCACCAAAAACTAATGCAGATTGTAAAATTATAATTAAAAAAAGTATATAGATTTTCATTGAGTTGATTTATTAGTTGAACCCTTTAAGATAAGGGGATTTTGAGTTGGCTACAAAAAACTAAAATGGAAGATCGCTCGGAGGATTTTGTGTTTCTCCGCCACCATTTCCACCATTATCACTTTTACCATCTAACATTAGAAGAGTATCACCAACAATTTCGGTGATATATTTTTTTTGCCCATCTTTTTCGTAACTGCGAGTAGCAATTTTTCCTTCTAAATATATTTTACTCCCTTTTTTAAGATACTGCTGTGCAATTTCTGCAACTTTTCTCCAAAGGACAATGTTGTGCCATTCTGTTTTTTCTATTAAATTTCCTTCAGAATCTTTATACGATTCATTCGTGGCCATAGAAAATGTTGCTATAGGAGTATTGTTTGTTGTAATTCGTAGTTCGGGATCTTTTCCCAAATGTCCGATTAGTGTTACTTTGTTTAAACCACGTGGCATTTTAACCTCTCTTTTTTTAAGAATTAATTATAGTTTAAATTCGAAGTAAAAGCAAAATTATTTTTCTGCTTTTTTACAAATTAATATTGTTTCGCTCGTCAGAACAAAATATAAATTACCAATTATTGCGACATCCCTTAATTCATTAACTTTATTACCAATTATAGTTGTTTGATTTATTGTTGATAAATATTTTCCCTCTTTGGTATTTAAAATGATTTTTGTAGGGGAGGTTACAGCTATTGTTTTCCAATCAGAAGAAATTGAATTTGGGTCATCATCGAAACTCAAATTATATGAAAATATATAATTTCCATAAATGTCAAAAATTACAACTCGTTTACCATCGAGAATAGCAAATTTATTTTTATCTATCATTGTAATATCTCGAGGACTTGAGATTGATCCTTTGCCAGCAGTAAATTGTACAATTCTCGAAATCTTTCCCGATTTTAACTCGTACTTCAAAACTTGTTTGTCATCTTTATCAAGTATTAATAATAATCCCTCCTGTGAATATGCAATTGAGATCGGTTGAAAAGTTAAATATTCATCTCTTAAGTTTTCATTTGGAATAGTTGAAATATAATTAAGTGATCTGTCAAATTGTTGAACACGGTGATTATTTAAGTCAGCTACAAATATATCTAATACAGATGTAGCACAAATATCTTGCGGAGAATTAAATTCTAATTCTCCCCAACCTTTCCCTGAAATTGATTTTACTTTTCCTGTAATAATATCAATTGAAATAAGAGAAGAAGATCCGGCATCAATAATATAAATTTCTCCCGTTGATGAATGTGAGAAACTTATTGCATCTTCAAATTTTCCAATACTTCTTTCAACAATTAAAGTTGAAAGTGAATCTGAAAAGGCACTTTCAAAACAAAGTAAAAGTAATATTGTAATAAGTTTAAAAGGCATTTCTCAAATGTAATTACTTTTTTATTAACAATGAATTTAACAATTGAATTAGATTAAATAAAAAAGCCCGAATACTTATTCGGGCTTTGATAAATATTTAATATTACTTACTTACTTCATCAATACCATTTTTTTGGTTATTGATTTATTGCCGGCTTCAAGTTTGTAAATATATGAACCACTCGCAAATTGTGTTGCGTCAAATGTAACAGAATGAAATCCTGCGTTATATTCTTCATTCGCAATTGTAGTTACTAATCTTCCGAGAAGATCGTAAATTTTAATTCGCACATTTCCTTGAATTGGAATTCCAAATTTTATTGTAGTTGTCGGATTAAATGGATTTGGATAATTATTTAACAATTCTATTTTCCCTGGAATTAAATTATTTTTTGTGAAATCAGGAGATGAAACCAATCCATTGAACCAACCCATAACTGTAGAAAATGCTTTTGATGAAGTTACTGTTCCATCCGTTACGGTGTCGGGAATTGCCTCTAATCCAAAAGACCAGAAAACTAATTTACCATTTGCGGTTTGGTCTTTATACCAAACTCCACCATAACCACCTATGGTTGCATCATTCCATCTGAAAATCGGCATTGCAGCTACACTTACATTTAATTCGTCGGGAGAAGTTTGGTTTGGAGTTGCATTATATCCTCCCAAAGTCATTTGTGTAAGAATTGCACCCATTCCATTTGAAGGAATTCCATACAAAGTTCTTCCTAACATTACATTTGCATTAAATGAACTTTTAATTAAACGTGTTGAAAGAGTACTATTTCTTTGTTTGAAATCTTCTGCAATATTTTGTCCGGAAAGAAATAAATTCCCTCCTCTTTTAATAAATGCAATTAAAGAATCGCCAAGTGCTTCAGAAATGATATTTGACTTTTTCCTTCCAGAAAAAAATACTAAAACCGTTCTATTTTTTAATGATAAAGATGACAGATTTTCTGTTAAAGTAACTAGTTCGCCATCTGTTCCAAATGTTTTAAGAATATTTTCATATCGACCGCCAACATTTTCAGTTGCAAGTGAATCAGCATTTAACAAAATAAATTTTGGAAAGCCAACCATTACTGTAGGAGTAAATCTAAAAACTTCCTCGTTCGATTCAGCGCTAATATTTAAAGTTTTTCTTCCTGAAGTTGCAGTAGGTTTTACATAAACAATATTTTTATATGTCGATTCGGCAACTGATAATCCACCAACTGAAATTTTTATTAACGCCGTATCAATGACCATATCAGTAGTTGGCGAAGTAATAATTATTTTTGAATTTGTTAAACTAAATGGATAAATATTTTCAATACTCAATTTTAGATTCCCTTTTTCTCCAGCATCAACTCTACCGTTCGAATTGGATGAATCACCTTCTAAAAGTTCTGCATTTATTTTTACAATGTATGGTCTAGTTCCAACATCAAAACTTGCAAACATTATTGTATCACTTTTACTAATTTTTCTAATACCTGCATAAGTTTGCCGATTTAGATAACTAACACTATTCGGATTTGAGTAACCATCAAAAGTTTTATTCCCGGATGAACCTGGATATGGATCTCCTGCATCACCACGCCCGGTGGTTGTATTAAGTTGTCGAAGTCCATCTCCTTGTTCTAAATCAACATTTCTTCTACTATCGTTACTATTACTCGAAATAGAATTATCGATATGCCAAATTAATAATCCAGATTCTGCTAAGTATTGATCGTATCCTTTTTTTTGCCGATTCTCAACTAAAAAATATTCGTTCCCAGAAACAATCCCTTTTGGATAAAATTTGTATAGTTCAGGATATTTTTCAACATACCGTATTGGTTGAGATGGAATATATGAGCTAATATTTACCGGATTTATCCATCCTAATTTTTCTTTGCACCATGCGCTAAATTGTGCTGGAGTTCCTTCATGCGAACCATCACCACCATAAGAACCACCTGACATTACGCACCAGTTTCCAATTCCCCCAGAAGTACCATCAGTGTCGTATAAATCTGGCAAACCAAAAATATGTCCAAGCTCATGCGCAAGAACTCCAATTGGTTTCATTTGTCCGCTCGAATTATTACTTCCACGAAGTTCCGGTTGAATGCAATAATCTCCATCAATAATAACACGAACTCCATTTAAACTATCATTTGTAATATATTTTCCATTTGATAAAACTCTATCTTTATTAATTAAAGTATCATTTTGACTTTTTCTTGTTAACAATCTGTCTCGGATGTTCCATCGATGCGACCAAATATTATCTGCACCAGAAGCTGCGTCAGCTCCTGTATGATATGTTGCAAGTAATGTAACATGTGCACCTTCAGCATCTATTTTTGAAACATATTTTGCATAGTTAATTGTTTTATCAGCTTCAATCATAAGATCGATTGTGAAATCTCTTCCACCATAAGTTAGTCCAGCATTTCTTCCGCCATCTTTAACATAATAATCCTGTGTTCGAGGAACTTTGTACCAACCAAGACATTCTCCTGTCATAATTAATTGATTGTAACTGGATTCTTTATAAAAATCTGTTACTGTGCCAGTTGGATTTGGACCGCTAAATAAAAGTTGTTGAAATGCTGGAACGGAATGTAATTCGGTTTTGTCAGAATATTTTCCGAAAAGTACAGGTGCAAATACTGTATCAGGGAATAGAAATTCTTGCGATCGATTCCCATATTTTTTTACAGTTTCAAATCGGCTTTTCATCTTTTCTGCCCAAAATCCTTCAGAGTAACTTTTTCTGATCTCATCCATTAACTGCATTTGTTTTGCAGTCGGTTTAATATTTTTTGGAGGAACTATTGCAAATAGAATTGAAGTTGTTAAAAGTAAAGTTATTAAAAGTTTTTTCATTGGTCTCCAGATTATAAAAGAGGCTGGTAAATTCAACCAGTCTCTTTTTGTTTTTAAATTATTATTAATTAAAAGAATATGTTCATTCCAATTGATTGAATGCCACCGCCAAATACTTTAGTTGAAGAATATGAATAATTAATTCCAACGGCTGAACCACCACCAAGTTCATAATTAATTCCTAATCCCATAGTGAAGCCATAAATATAATCATCGACTGAAACTCCTGTCGATAATTTCTTTTGCGAATCTCCATCTTGAAAACTGTAACCGAATCTTCCTAAAATAAAGTTGGCATAGTCGATTTCTAATCCTGTACGGAAAACATCATTTCCAAAATTATTATTTTGAAATGAAGTACAAAATGCAAGATTCATTTCTGGTAATACATTTGTGGTGTAAGCCAAACCCATTTCAAAAGTTGCAGGAAGTTCAAATTCCTGTGCGATATATCTAACGGGCATTGGTTGCGTATCATTTTCGTGTGAGTTTGGAGGTACAATTGTTTCTTCAAGATCACTTCCATCATATTTCATATTTGGACCGATATTTTTCAACACAACGCCAAAACTTAATCCTTTAAACATTCCTTCCTGATTAACATTGTAATTCACACCAGCATCAATTGCAAATCCAGAAGCGGAAGTTCGGATAATTTGTTCGCTGATATATTTTCCTGTTACACCAACTGAAATTCTGTCTGTGAGCGCTTTGGAATAAGTAACTCCAAGTGTGTAAAAATTTGGTGAATAACTTGAACCTGTTCCATCTGGAAAATCTGTAGTTGTAATTGGAATTTCTTCACCAAAATTTAGCGATTTAAGTGTAAATCCAAAAGTTCCCAAATCACCAGTATTAAGTGCAACACCAACATAACTTATTCCAACATCACCGAGATAATCTGTATTTGAGAAAAATGCTTCCGCATTTGAACCACTTACACCGGATGCAAGTCCTGCAGGATTCCAATGAATTGCATCAATACCTTTTACAATTGAAATTCCTGAACCTGATAATGAACTTCCTCTTCCACCAACAGGTAATAAAAGTTGAGTTGCTCCCGCTTGTCCTCTTTTTTTAGGATTGCCGGCAAATAAAGAATTCGCAACTAATAATAAATTTAAAACAATTACTAATGTAGTTTTCATTTTGAATTGAATTAGTTTTCTCATGGTTATATCCTCCCAGGTCTTTCTTCGGGTTGAATAATTGCGAGTTTTAGAACGCGAGTTCCTACTCCTTCTATATTTAAATGAATCATATACATTCCACTAGCAACCGGTAATCCATTTTCATTTCTGAGATCCCAATTTGCTGTTCCTTGATCATTTACATTATTTTCAGTAAGTGTCTTAATTAACTCGCCTGTTAAGTTGTAAACATTCAAAGTTAATTTTTGGCTTTTTGGAAGTTTTATAAATGTAACAAATCTTTGAAGTGTGCTAGTTTCTCTGTTGTTATGTGCGAAATATGGATTTGGATAAACATTAACTTGACCTAATTCACTTTTCATAACTTCCGCATTATTAAAAGTTGGAGCAGTAGTTAAAAAATTATATGCTCGTGTTGCACTTAATTTATAGTTTGGAGTAATAACTAATTTATCATTTTCTGCGAATGATTGATTGCTATCAAGTTTACTAACTTGTATGATATATAAAATATCAAGAGCATCAAGTTCACCACTAAAATCTATTCGAGTTGGTGCATTATTATTGTAACCATATTTGATTGTATCATTTGGGCTGTAAGAAGAGTTAAAAATAACAAGCAACTCTTTTCCACCATCATCAAAAATTGTTGGATCCCACTTTCCATCTATTTTTCCACGACCAAGATATTTTTTAGGCGTTGTATTTGAATAAAGAGAATCATTCCATTCTACAAATCCTACATTAAGTTGTCGATCTGCAGGAGCTCCATCTGTTTGATCAACTTCAAATGCTTGTAAAGAAATATCTCTAACATCCTGATATGGTGATCCAACTCCTTTTTCAATTATGAAAGGAGTAAAAGAAGGATCGGCAATTGGATTATCAGCGAAGAAACTCTTTTTTAAATTTCCAACATAACGAAATGCTTTTTGGGTGGAAGTTTTACTGAATCTAATTTCAACTTTTTTTAATTGATCAGCAGTAACTTTACTTTGTTTTCCAGTATAACTTGCTGCTCTTGGATATACAACTCCACCATTAAAGGCATCAAATCCGCCACCGCCGGCTCCAACGAACCAAGTATTTGCACTTGGTTTATATTCAACTCCATTTGGAGTTTGAGTATCGCGTCTTGGTCCTGCGTCGGGATTAACTACTTTAACTAAAAATCCATCTGTTAATTTTCTTTGGTCACCGGCACTAAAATCGTTCGAACTTTTTACTAATGTATCAAATCCGGAAGTTGATTTTGCTTTCAATAAATTCCATCCAGTTACACTTGTTCCCGTTCCATTAAAAGTAACTCTATAGGAATTATTTTGAAGTATTGTTGGTTGTAAAATAACTGGTGAGACTGCATCATCTCCAGTTCTATCAGTTGAAATAATTTGTCCAACTTTTGTTGGAATATTAGTTCCAATTGAAGGCATAATAGGTGTAACATAATTTCTAGTTCCCGAGCCAATTAAATCTTTTGCATTTTCTAAAACTAAAGGAAGTGTCCCTTTAACTCCCGGAGCACTATTATAAGCGTAAGTTGTAAGTGAGAAATAATATTTTTTACCAGGAATCAACGGACTTCCTGTTAAATAATCTTTATCAACTGTGAAGTAATATTTTAAACCAGTATCCTCACCATATGCAACCGGTAAATTGTATGAATTGCCAGTTATCGGATCAGTTTGATAATCTTCAACTAACTTTATTCCATCAATTAAATCGTAAGTGAAAAGTCGCTTCCAAGGTCCATTTGAAGATTCACCTTGATAAAGATTGTATCCTTGAAATCCATATCCTTTAAATTTATAACTTTCAGATTTATCTGAATTAGTTGACCAATCAAAAATAATTTTATTTGAAAGTTCCGAAACTTTTACTGTTGGAAGTGGTGGAGCTGCTGGAACTTGAAAATTATCATTAAATGCATCTTGTGCAATTTTATCTGCTTGTTTCAGCGCTGTTACACTATTCAAGCGATCTGTTCCTTGCCCCATAACAATTGCACCAACAATTTCTTGAGTGTCACCTTTTGCTAAAGTGAAAGGTCCAGTACTAATCATAATTCTAACATCTTGTGGTGCAAAATTTCCGAGTGGAAAATTTGACGGCAGATCACCAGTACCAGCAACAGGATCCCCTGAGAAAAAGTATTTTATGATTCTTCCCGAAGGATGAGTTATCCATTGATGAATTGTTCCCGCTTTTCCGTTAAGATAGTCATATACCTGTAAAATATAATCTGCATTTTTATCTGGTGGGTCAACCAATTGTGGAAAAGTACCATTGGTATAAACTATGTGCGATGAAGCCGGTAAATTTATTTTACCGGGGCGTCTTTCACCATCGAAAAGTGCAAAAGTATCATTTGGGACTTTTATCCAAGGATATAGTTGTTTGTATCTGTCAATTGAAACAATTGGTCCTTCAAAAAAATCGAAACCAATTGCCGGTGGTTTTTCGCCATATCCGTGTGTTGTACCATCATTATTATCTCCATTATAGAGATAAGCTAAACTTAGCATTGTATCAACACCGGGAAGATCATCATTTGCATCTCCGAGATCTGGGTCACTCCACATTCCAATAAATACTGAATCATAATCGGCATCACTTTTATTTATAATCTTCCATTTCATAAATATAATATTTCCCAATGCACCGGGAGAATTAAAACAGAAATAAAGATTTTGAATTTCAACACCCAGCGGTTTTGATGTACTAAGATTTGTGTGGTTCGCAACATTCACATCATTAATAACGCTCCAAATTTGTTGGTCACCATAAAATTTTACTTTGTCAATTCCTTTATCCCATTGCTTATTTCCATTAACATCAATATATGGTGCGCCGATATCTCCAGGCCATTCATTATAATCTATGTTGTTAGAATTACCGAGTGTATCTTTTTTATTAATTTTATATAATCTGTATTTTTCTTCTTTTGCACGTATTACTTGTTGTTTGTCGTTAATAACAGTTGTGTTAAAAGTTTCTAATAATGGACCAGGATGATATTCGGTTGTATAATCCATGTTTGAAACTCTTATTTCTTTTGTTGGTCTATGAATTCCGGCAAGCCAAATTCCTGCTGTGAATACCGGAGTTTTACCTGAACCTTTTGGCCATTCGAGTCCGGAGTTTCCGGTTTTTCTGTAATCGGCGTATGGACCTTCAGAAGAAATTGTACAGTTTAAAGTATTTCCATCTAAAAATTTGTATTCGCTTTTCAACATTTGCGGTGGAGAAGGTTTCTTACTTCCTTTACCTGCAGTTTTGTTTTCAGCAAAAAATGGAGATACAAAAATTATTGTGGAAAATATTAGTAAGTAAAATTTTAATGTGAACTTCATAATGTATCCTTTTTATTCAATTTAAAAATTAACTTGTAAGCCAAGTTTAACTATGCGTGGTGAACTATAATTACCTGGAGAATTTTGAAAATAATTGTAAAGTTTAACTGCGTCATCTCCATTTGTAGATGCCCACGATTTTCCTGTTTCAGTTGTGAACCAGCCATCATCAACCGAAGAGCCAGTTCCGGAATAAACATTAACAATATTTTTCTTATTTAATACATTTTCAATAATCATATAAATATTCAAATTCATTAAACCATAAATTTTTACAGTTTTATCAATTTTCATATCAATTGAAGAACTCCAAGGTCCTTGTGAAGTGTTTAAATTTTCAAAAGCTACAGGAGCATTTGTTGATGAGAATGAAAATGCGCCATCAATTTGACTTCGTGTAAATGGAAATCCACTACTGAAAGACATTAATGCATTTATTCCAAAATTAGAAAGTGGTCTCATTCCCAAAAATTCTGGTCCATCATCAGCTTCAAATCGATAATCAAGATTCATATTTCCTCTGTGCGTTCTGTCGAAATCCGAAGGAGCAGGAATTACAGGGAAATATGGTGTGTTGTTAAACGAGTTATCTTGCCATGCAATATTAAAATGTGTTGAACTACTTGAACCTGTTGAGGTTGATCTTGAAAAAGAATAAGTTCCTCTTAAAGCCAATCGATTCATTCTTCGCAAGGTGAAGTTTAAATCAACTCCTTTACTTGTTCCAAAATCTCCATTCACAGTTGCAAAGTAAGATGTTGTTTGCGAACCAGCTTGCGGGAAAATAACTCTGATAACGTGAAGATCTTTCGTGTCCTTATAATAAAATGTAACATCTGTTGATGCGATTTCACCAAATTGCTGTTGGAAACCAACTTCATAAGAAGTTGTTCTTTCCGGTCTCAAATTTGGATTTGGAAATCGTCTTGCATATCCACCTTGAAAATATTGTGCAGCTGTTGTTCGTGGATCATAAAAATCTGATAATCTACCAAGTTGAATATATTTTCCATAGGTCGCGTGGAAAATAGTTTTGTCTGTTACAGGAAAAGAAAATCCAAAACGTGGACTAACTTGTTGAAAAATATCTTGATCGGTATAAGAAGAATCAGAAACTATTTTTACACCACCTAAATCATCAATCCCAATTAATTCTAAATTTTTATATTTCTTTGAACCAGGATCTTTAATATCAAATCTTAAACCGAGATTCATAATAAGATCGTCGAATTCAAATTTATTCTGAACATAAAATCCAATATCTGTTGGTTTACGAGGACCTTCAAAATCAGATAATTCTATTTTTGAAGTATCTCTGTAATTTCCTGATAGATCTCTAATTCTATCTGTAATACTTCCACCCTCGAATTCTTTTCCCCAAATATCGTATCCATAAAAAGAAACCCCAACTTGGTTATAAATAAACCAGTCACTTGCATTTGGATATTGCTTTCTCATTGAATATAAATTCAATGCGCTAATTCCATAAGTTCGAATTGTATATTGAAGATGCTCACCACCAACGCGGAGTTCCCAATTTTTACTTATTTGATTAAGATAATCTACTCTACCACTAAATTGCGAACGTTGAATTTTGCTGTATGAAGATGGAATTGTTCCCGGCCATGGAGCAGAGAATGAGTAATAAGAAAAACTTGAAGGATTGCGCGATGGTCCAATTAAAACTTCATTTCCTTCTAAAGTTGGATTACCATAATTTTCAATTTGATCCATCCATAGTGGATCACCCGACTCACTATTATATCCAAAATAATTTAAATCTAATTTTAATAACGAACTTGGATTAATTACATAAGTAAATTTTCCATATATAGTTTTATCAGTTGAAGATGTTCTCGATGTTCTTACATCGCCACCGGTATATCGGATCATTGATAAACTCTGTCCATAACCTCCGTTTGAATTACTTTGATTATAACTCCCACCAAGTTTAAAATTATATTCACCGAGATCAATAAATAAATTTCCGGACATAGCCCATGAATCCTGACTGACGCCACCTCTACTTCTTCCACCATCGTAATTAGTATTATTTAATAAATTTGTAAGGTAAGTTCTATTTCCACTTTTTCCCGGAGCAACAGAAGTTACTCCACCAACAGAGTCCTGATTTTTTACAATAAAATCTGCACCTGTAATTCTCAAAGAATCAAAAGTAATTGGGAAATGAATTCCATCCATAAAACTTGCACCTGAACGATTGAATACACGTTGACCAGCCATAAAGAAACGGACTTTATTACTCATAATCGGACCGCCAAGTGTCATTGTATATTCATTTAATCCATAAGAATATGCACCAAGTCTTTTTTCTTCAACACTTCCAAAATCATCTGAGATTAATTCAAAACTTCCATTATAATTTGGTGTACCAATTCTAGTTGTAGTATTTACAACACCGGACATTGCGCCACCATATTCTGCAGTCATTCCACCAATTTGGGATTGAACTTCTTCAATTGCGTTACTAATTACATTTGAAGTCATTCTACCGTTAATTGGATTATTTACAAGAACTCCATCAACAAAATAAGCTGTCTCTTCTGCGCGACCACCACGAACATAAAAATCTCCACCTTGTTGAACGACACCACTTGAAAGTGCAAAAACTTGTGTAACACTTCTTATTGGCATTTGTCTTAAAGCATCACCTGAAACAATTGCAACAGTATTAGTTTTATTTTTATTTACAAGTGGAGCTTCGCGTGTAATAATTACGGGACCAAGTTGAACAGTTTCGGAGTTGAGTTTAAAATTAACTTCAGTCGAAAGGTCGATACTAACTTGTACATTAGTAACACTTGTAGAAGCATATCCAATAAAATTTGCTTTTACAATATAAGTTCCGGCAGGAATATTTAAAATTATATAATATCCATCAACATCTGTAGTTGCTCCCCAACTTGAACCCTCAACAATTACAGTTGCAGAAGGTAATGCTTCGCCGGTTTGTGAATCTAAAACCTTGCCTCTTATTTTTCCTGTGGGACCAGCAGTTAAAAATAAAAATGTTATTAGTGTTAATGCTAGCACATGGAAAGTGCGTCTTATCATATTTACCTCCAATTAAACAATATCATTGAGTGGAAAAATTGTTGTTGACTTAAAACAAACAAAGCCTTCGGTTTTGAGTACCGAAGGCTTTGAATTTTTTAACTTTATTCGTCCTTTCGGATTACTTCATTAAAATCATTTTCTTTACATCTTGGAATGAACCTGCATTAATTTGGTAGAGATAAACTCCACTTGCGAGTTTTGTTCCGTCGAATGTAATTGTATGATTTCCAGCTTCTTTCATTCCATTAACTAATGTTGCAACTTCTTGCCCCATCATATTATAAACTTTTAATGAAACATTCGAAGCATTTGGAACTTGATATCGAATTGTTGTTGCTGGATTGAATGGGTTTGGATAATTTTGTACGAGTTCAAAAGATTTAACTGCAACATTATTATCATCACCGATTGCTGTTAATGCTCCGGTTGTTTTATTGAAACTTACTGTAGCATATTTAGTTGGAACTAATGCCCTTACACCTTCACTAAATACAAAGCAACCAACAGCTGTATCTTGCATAAATGTAAAGTGCGCTACTAGATCAGTTGATCCTCTTGGCGTTAAATAAGCACCAGCACTTGCAAATAATCCACCGGTTGTTCCAGCTAATTTTGCTGAAGTTTTCCATGTTGTTCCACCATCAAGTGAGACATTCCACCATAAATCCATTTTTGCAAATCCACCAGCAAGTGTATCAACTTTACCACTAGTTACACTTGGTTGTGACCATGTTGCAAAAACGACACCGTCTGTAACTCCATTACTTAAAGTTGGATATGCAAAACCAAATGCATTACCTGGATAATTGTACGTATTATAATCTGCAACTTTTCGAAGCGAGGTATCAGAAACAACTTTAAATCCTGTTACTCCTTCTTTCCAATATAAAGTAGCAAAAATATTATTTCCTGTTGTGTCAGTTAATTTTTCGTACATGTAACCATTTATAACTGCATTTAATTTTCCATCTTTATCATATTTATAATCGTACTGTGAAAAGTTTTGTAAAAACATATAATATGTTTTTGTACCAATTGTAATTGCATCACCATCATTTGCAACTTTTGTCCATGCCCATGCAGCACCATCAGTTGACGAAAAATATCCAACTTGATCAGCGCTATCAACATGTGCCTTTCCAACTGGAGCAATTGTGCCAGTTCCAGTTAATGCAGTGAAAATTGCAAGTTTGCCAGTTGAACTAACTTCTACTTTATTATGTATTGCACCAGCTTGGTAATGTTTTTTTGTCATTTTATTTGTAACCATAGCTGTATCAACAGAAGTAAATGTAGTACCGAAGTCAACTGTTTTCAAAAGTTCAAGATTAGTTCTATTAGCGTTTGCAGAACTTGTTACCCAAATTGTTTGTTTTGAAAGATCCCATGAAACTTGTGGATCAAGCGAACCTCTCATTACTGAAGTAAAATTAGCAGCTGTGAAAGCGGCACCACCTGGTGCTGATTCAAGTGCCCACCAATTTGGTGTGTGTCCAACAATCATTGCTAAACTTACAGAAGCTCCAACTGAAACATCTATTCCACCAAATCCAGTTTGTGCAGTTGCTTTTGCCATTGGATATCCAGTTTTTAAAACACCACCAGCAACGTATCCATAAACTACAGCTCGTCTGTTTGCAGGTGCTGCGGCATTATTAATACCATCTCGTTCCATAACTTGAATCCAAGTTTTAAGACCATCTTTGCTTACAACTAAATTTCGAATATGGCCACCATTTTGTCCATAATCGTAATCTGTTTTTACTATTTCAATCATACCATCAATTTGCTTTACAGATTTGGAAACTGGTTTTACAGCTTCCGGGAGCGAGTATGATGTTGTCATTGGATTATCAATGACTCGTTTTGCTTTTTTTTCTTTTACTTCACCTTGAACAACTGGTAGAACAAAAAGTACTGCAAGGAAAATTGTAAACAATTTTCTCATGTAAACCTCCTTATGTAATGTGAATAAATATATATATATTTTCAAACTTTAGTTTTAATATATAATTGAAATATTTGTTAGTCAAGTCTTTTTTTAATAACTATTTAACTTAAAAGGTAATAATAGTCTGTTTAAAGGTTAAAGTTCAACCACTTTTACATTTAAAATCCCATCAAAATCAGTAAGTTTAGAGAGTAGTGAAGTTGGAAGTTTACTATCTACTCCAATAATTGTCAATGCTTCTTTACCAATATCGGTTCTACCCAAAGCAACACCTGCAATATTTATTTTATTTTCGGCAAGAATTTTACTTACATGTGCAAGTATTCCCGGCTTATCAATATTTTTGTAGAATAACATTGTTCCTTCCAATTGAGATTCAATATAGAATGAATCGAACCTGACTAATTTAATTTGCGAAGTTCCAACAATTGTTCCGGAAATAATATGATCTTCTTTATCTGTTTTAAAATGAACTGAAATAAGTTGTGCAAAATTTCCGGACTCGGTATCTTTTTTTTCGCTTAAATGAATTCCCATATTTTCTGCAATAACCGGAGCGTTAATATAATTTACCGGCTCAGACATTAATCTGGAAAATAATCCACGAAGCACACTTACTTTTAGAAGTTCAGAATATTTGTGCAATAAAGTTCCACGAAGTTCAATTGTAATTTCTTTTAATTTTCCAAAAAGAAGTTGCTCAGTTAATGCACCAAGTTTTTCTCCAAGAAGTGTGAAGTTAGAAATTTCTTCTGGAATACCGAAACGAAGCGCAGCAGCATTAACTGCTCCTAAAATAATTTCTTCATTTAATGCTTTAACAATTTGTTCGGCAATTTGAACTGCAACTTTTTCTTGCGCCTCTTCTGTTGCTGCTCCAAGATGCGGTGTTGCAATTACATTTGGTAAATTTAATAATGGATTATTTTTTGGTGGTTCTTCTTCAAAAACATCGAGTGCAGCTCCTGCAACTTGTCCACTTTGCAATTCAAATAATAAAGCTTTTTCGTCAACAATACCTCCGCGAGCGCAATTAATTATTCGAACTCCTTTTTTACAAAGAGCTAATGAGTTGGAATTAATTAAATTTTTAGTTTCATTATTAAGTGGAGTATGAACAGAAATAAAATCTGAACGGGAATATAATTGTGGCAAAGTAACGAGTTCAATATTTAATTCGATTGCAAGTGAGTCACCAATAATTGGATCGTAACCAATTACTTTCATACCAAATCCTTGAACGCGCTGTGCAACTTCACGGCCAATTTTTCCTAATCCGATTAATCCCAAAGTTTTTCCGAATACTTCAACTCCCTGAAATTTTTTACGCTCCCATTTCCCAGATAGTAAACTTGAATATGCTTGCGGAATATTTCTGGACAACGCAAGAATCATAGAAATTGTATGCTCAGCAGTTGAAATTGTATTTCCGCCGGGAGTATTCATAACAATAATTCCTTTTCTTGTAGCTGACTGAACATCAATATTATCAACTCCAGTTCCTGCGCGCCCAATTATTTTTAATGAACTTCCTGCATTAATTATTTCGCTCGTAACTTTTGTTCCACTTCGTACAATTAACGCATCGTAACTCCCTATTATAGTACAAATTTCAACTGCGGAAATTCCCGGTTTATGATCAACTATAAATTTGTTGTTTGCTAATATATCTAAACAGGATTGTTCAATTGGATCTGTGATTAATATTTTCATATTACTTATTATTTTGGAAATAATTCATAACTGCTTGTACACCAACTCCTGACGTAAAAGAATATCCAACTTCATTTAAACTCATTTCAAGTGCTGCAATAATTGTTACCATATCAAACTCATCGTAATAACCGAGATGAGAAATGCGGAAAATTTTTCCTGTAAATTCATCTTGACCACCTGCAACAGTTATTCCGTAAGTTTTTTTTAAGGTGGAATTAAATTTTTTCCAATCAACATTTTCCGGTAACCAAACTGGAGTTACAGCAAACGATGGTGAATTGGAAAATAATTTCATTCCGAGAGCAGTAACTCCTGCTCGAATTGCGTTTGCTTTTCTTTCATGTTGATGCCAAATATTTTCGATACCTTCATCTTTAATAATTTGCAATGCTGCATCAACTCCAACTATTAAAGTTATTGCAGGAGTAAATGGAGTATCATCATCTGCAAAAGATTTCAATGCTTTTCGTAAATCAAAATAAAATTTTGGAGTAGTTGATTTTTCCATTGCAGAAATAGCTCGTTGACTTAAACAAACAAATGCAAGTCCCGGAGGAATCATCAATCCTTTTTGTGAGCCAGTTACACAAACATCAATTCCCCAATCATCAAATCTAAATTCATGGGCACCAATTGCAGTTATTCCATCAACGCAAACAAGTGCATTCGAATTTTCCCGAATTACTTTTGATATTAATTTTATATCTGTAGCAGTTCCTGTTGAAGTTTCACTATGAGTAAGATAAACTCCTTTTGCATTTGGATTTTGTTTTAGTGCATTTAAAATTTCATTTTCAGTCGGAGCAGTTCCCCATTTATTTTTTATTTCAAAAACATTATAATCAAAAACTTTTGGCATTTTAACCCAACGTTCGCCAAATTTTCCACCATTGACACTTATAATAGTATCGCCCGGTGAAAATAAACTTACAAATGTTGATTCAATTCCACCTGTTCCGGAACATGTTAGTGTTAAAACCGGTTGCTTGGTTTGAAATAAATATTTTAAATTTTCACTAACACGTTTAAATATTTCGCGAAATTCAGGATTGCGGTGATGAATTATTGGCTCTGCCATTCGCAGCATAACCGATTCTGGAATTGGAGTTGGGCCTGGTGTAAAAAGTCGTTTTTTGATCATAAATAATTTTATTTTAACTCTACTAAAATACAAAAAGCGAACTTAAGGTTCGCTTTTGGTTTAAACCAATTTAAAAAACTTTTAAACTACAGCAATAACATGTTTATTCGTTGAAGTAACTTTTTTATCTGTGAACTCATCAATTGTACTTAACAATTCAGCTCTTCCTACACCGGTAACAGATGAAAACGGAATTACTTTTACTAACTGAGTAAATCCACTTAATTGCTGTGTAATTCTTTCGACTTGTATTTTTAATTTACTAACTGGAAGTTTATCTGCTTTCGTCATCATTAAAATAAATGGGACTTCATAATAATCGAGCCATCCTAACATTGTATTATCAAGTTCAGTTGGTCCTAATCTTGCGTCAACAATTTGTAAAGCAACTACAATTTGTTTCCTCGTTCTGAAAAAATCTTCAATTAAAGTTGCCCAACCGGCTTTTACATGTTCTGCAACTCGTGCATAACCATAACCTGGAAGATCTACAAAATAAACTTTTTTATTAATCATGTAATAATTAAGCTCTCTTGTTTTTCCGGGATTTTTGCTAACACGAGCAATATTTTTTCTATTACAAACTTTATTTAACAACGAAGATTTACCTACGTTCGATCTTCCTAAAAAAACCACTTCGGGTAAATTATCTTTTGGTAATTGCTTTAAGTTTGCAACACCAATAATAAAATCAATTGTTGAAATTTTCATAAAACTATTTCTTTATTAAAATTTATTTACTGTGCTGCTGGAGTTTCAGTGGAATCAGCTATTTCTTTTTTCTTAGATTTTTGATGAACTCGTTTTTTTCTATCGGCTTTAACTTCTTTTGGAGTTTCATCTGCGGTAGTTGCAAAATCTACCAATTGAAGTAATGCAACATGTGCGCCATCTCCAAGTCTTCTTCCTAATTTAATTACTCGCGTATAACCACCATTTCGAGTTGCAACTTTCGGTACAATCTCATCAAAGAGGGCTTTAACTACATCTTTGTCTTGTAAGTATGCAACTAATATACGCCTTGCGTGAACATTTTTCTTTCCATCAATTTCACCTGCGACTGTATTTTTTGCACGTGTAATTAATTTTTCAACAACCATTCTTGTTTCTTTCGCTTTGGCAAGAGTTGTTTTAATTTTTTTATGTCTTAAAAGTTCTTTTGAAAGTGAGCTTAATAGAGCTTTTCGGTGACTGGCAGTTCGGTTAAGTTTTCTTCCTGACCTATTATGAATCATTTTTTTCCTCGATTATTCTATCTCTTGCAAATATTTATCTACATCCATGCCAAATGTTAATTTGTTTTCTTCTACAAAAGTAGAAAGTTCGGCAAGTGATTTTCTACCAAAATTACGGAATTTTAGTAATTCGTTTTCATCTTTTCTAACAAGTTCACCAACTGTATTGATTTCCGCTGCACGCAAACAATTGTGCGATCGTACTGATAATTCAAGTTCATTAACTTGTGTTTGGAGTAATTTTCTTACTCGTAAAAAATCTTCATTATAAACTGTCTCTTCTTTTTCATTTTCAGCAACAGTTCCTAAATTTAAAAATAATTGAACGTGATCTTTGATAACTTTTCCTGCATGAGCCAAAGCATCGTTTGGTGTAATTGAGCCATCTGTTTCAATTTCCAAAGATAATTTTTCAAAGTCAGTTTGTTGTCCAACGCGAGTTGATTCAATTGTATAATTAACATTTACAATTGGTGTAAAAATTGAATCAATTGAAATTGTTCCAAGTGGTTGGTCTGCAATTTTATTATTTTCAGACATTACATAACCACGTCCTCTTGCAATTCTAAACTCAATTTCAAAATTTGCTTCTTTATTTAAAGTTGCAATTAATTGATTTGGATTTAAAATTTCAACTTCATTACTTGCTTTTTCAAGATCTCTAGCAACAAATTTTCCTGGACCTTTAACAGAAACAACAACTCTCCCAATTCGTTTGTTTGTAGCTTTCAATCGAACATTTTTTAAATTCAAAACTAAATCCGTTACATCTTCTACAACTCCAGGAATTGTTGAGAATTCATGAAGAAGGCCATCTATCCTAAAAGATGCAATTGAATATCCGGGAAGTGATGCAAGTAAAACTCTACGGAATGCATTTCCGAGTGTTACTCCATATCCTTTTTCAAGAGGTTGGACAGTAAATCGACCAAATGTATCTGTAAGAGATTTTTCATCAACTTCTACAGATTGCGGCATTTGAAATGTTAGTGTACTCATATTTTTAATTTCCTTTATTTCTTTTACAATTTATTTGGAATACAATTCGACAACTAATTGTTCGTTTGCTAAAAGAGGTATATCAACTCTTTCCGGAACGTTTAGAAAAACACCTTCCATATTTGCTTTGTCAAGACTAAGCCAAGGCAACATTAAAGAGTCTTTCATTCGTTTCATTGAATCGTGAATAACTTCTAATTTTTTACTTTTACTTTGAACTTTAATAATATCACCAACGAACATTAAGTAAGAAGGAATATTGACAGATTTATTATTAATAAGAAAATGACCATGTGTTATCAATATTCGTGCAGATTTTCTTGAAGGAGCAAGACCCATTCTGTAAACAACATTATCAAATCTACGTTCTAAAGTTTTTACTAAAATTTCGCCAGTTCTTCCGGTTTGTCGCAAAGCTTTCTCAAAATAATTTCTAAATTGCGCTTCTTGTAAACCGTAACTGCGTCTGATTTTTTGTTTTTCACGCAACTGTAAACCATACTCAGAAAGTTTTTGGCGTCGAGCTTTAGCACTTTGACCCGGAGGATAGTTTCGTTTTTCTACAGGACATTTTTCAGAATAGCACTTCGATCCTTTTAGAAATAATTTTTGTCGCTCTCGACGACAAAGTTTACAGCTGGCATCTATATATCTCGCCATTTTATCTTTTTTCCTTTACTTTATACTCTACGTTTTTTTGGTGGACGACATCCGTTATGTGGAATTGGCGTCATGTCTTTAATAACATTTATTTCAAGTCCTGCGGTTTGTAAAGCACGAATTGCTGCTTCACGTCCCGAGCCTGGACCTTTTACAAATACATCAATTTTTCTTAATCCTAAAGCAAATGCCTCTTTCGCTGCTTTTTCGGCAGAAATTTGAGCGGCAAATGGCGTATTCTTTCTTGAACCTTTAAATCCATTTTTTCCAGCAGTAGACCAAGCAATTGTGTTTCCATAATTGTCGGTAATGGTTATCAAAACATTATTGAATGTCGCTTTAACATAAGCTTTACCATTCGAATCAACATGTGTTTTTCTTTTTTTCTTAGCCGGTGCCGCTACTACAGCTTCCGGTGTTTTAGTTTTCTTTAGTTCTTCTGTTTTTGCCACAATTTTTCCTTTTACTTGATTTTAATTATTTATTTCTTTTCAAGTGCTTTTTTCTTACCAGCAACTGTTTTTCGTTTTCCTTTTCGTGTTCTAGAATTTGTTCTTGTGCGTTGACCACGAACAGGTAAACCTTTTCTATGTCGAAGTCCACGATATGAATTAATATCCATTAATCGTTTTAAATTCATTTGAACTTCTGCGCGAAGTGATCCTTCAGTTTTAATTTCCGTTTGAAGAACTTCTCTTATTTTAGCAATTTCTTCATCAGTCAATGCGCTAATTTTTTTACTTGGATCAATATTCGTCTTTTTCAAAATTTTATTTGAAGCGTGACGACCAATTCCAAAAATATATGTAAGTCCTATGTCGACTCTTTTATTTTTTGGAAGATCTATACCTGAAATACGTGCCACTCTATTATTTCTCCTTTTTTAACCTTGACGTTGTTTATGCTTTGGATTTGTGCAAATAATTCTGACAACGCCTTTGCGTTTTACAATCTTGCATTTATCACACATTTTTTTTACTGAAGCTCTTACTTTCATAAATTGCCTTTTCTATTTATACCGGTACGAAATTCTGCCTTTAGTTAAATCGTAAGGCGACATTTCAATTGTTACTTTATCTCCAACTAAAATTTTTATGTAGTGCATTCTCATTTTACCGGAAATGTGAGCCAAAATTTGATGACCATTATCTAGCTTTACTTTGAACGAAGCATTTGGTAAATTTTCTGTAATTAAGCCATCCATTTTAATCGAATCCTGTTTTGCCATTATTAAGTTAAAATCTCTGCATTACCATTGCGAACAACAATTGTATGCTCGAAATGCGCCGAAGGGCTTCCATCTTTAGTTCTAATTGTCCAACCATCGTCACCAACTACAACTTTATATTTTCCAGCATTCACCATTGGTTCAATTGCTAAAGTCATTCCTTCAACTAATTTTAATCCTTCGCCAACTTTTCCAAAATTTGGAATTTGTGGATCTTCATGTAAATCTTTTCCAACTCCATGCCCAACTAAATCTCTTACAACTGAGAATCCAGCTTTTTCAACATATTGTTGAACTGCATTTGAAATATCACCAACATAATTTCCTGCAACTGCTTGCTGAATTCCAATTTCTAAAGATTCTTTTGTAACATTCATCAATCTTTGTTTTTCTGAATCAATTTTTCCAACACTAAATGTTGAAGCGCTATCTGAAAAATAATTTTTATATTTCACACCAACATCAATTGAAACAATATCTCCTTCTTTCAATTTTCTTTTAGAAGGAATGCCATGAACAACTTCATCATTTATCGAAACACAAAGTGTTGATGGATATAAATTATTTTTGTCGTGGCCATAACCTTTAAATGCAGGTATTCCGCCGGATGCTGTAATAAATTGATCTGCAATTTCATCTAACTCTTTTGTAGTAATTCCCGGTTTAATATTATTTGCAATAAGCTTTAATACATCCGAAGTGATCTTGCCACTTTCTCGCATTATATTAATTTCAGCTTCTGTTTTTAATTGAACCATAATTGAGTTATTTATTTTAAACATATTAACGACCGATGCGCCCTTTTATTTTTCCACTCTGCATAAATCCATCATAATGTCTCATCAACAAGTGCGATTCAACTTGTTGCAAAGTGTCAAGTGCGACACCAACTATAATTAGTAAACTTGTTCCGCCAAAAAATGACGCGAAGTTTGAAGTCAATCCAAATCGAACCATAAAAGCCGGAAGTATTGCAACGAACGCAAGAAAAATTGAACCTGGAAGTGTAATCTTTGTTAAAATATTATCTATAAATTCCGAAGTCGGTTTTCCTGGACGAATTCCTGGAATAAATCCACCTTGCTTCTGCATATTTTCTGCAACATCTTTTGGATTAAAAGCAATTGCAGTATAAAAATATGTGAAGAATACAATCATCAAACCATAAATTGTAGAATAAGTAATCGATGTATAATTAAAATAAGAAGATAAATTTACTACAAATTCACTTTCAGGGAAAAATGTAAAAATTGTACTTGGGATAAACATTAACGATTGAGCAAAAATAATTGGCATAACACCTGCGGTATTAATCCGCATTGGAATATATTGCGTAACTCCACCGTAAACTTTTCTTCCAACAACACGCTTTGCATATTGCACGGGAATTCTTCTTGTAGCTTGTGTTACAACAACAACTCCTGCAACAATTAAAATCATCAATCCCCAAATAAAAAGTTCAACTAATAATGGTCTTGCGCCTGAATTTACAACTTGAATTTCATCTAAAATAGCTGCTGGAAATTGGGCAATAATTCCTACAAAAATAATTAATGAAATTCCATTTCCAATTCCACGCTCAGTTATTTGTTCACCAAGCCACATCATAAAAATTGTTCCAGCTGTTAAAATTATAACTGTTGAAACTACAAAACTAAATCCTTGAACTGCTTCTGGCACAATTGGAATTCCATTTGCATTTAAACTTTGCAATCTTACACTAACACCCCAACCTTGTAATAGTGAAACAAATATTGTTCCTAATCGTGTGTATTGGTTTATTTTTTTTCTTCCGTTTTCACCTTCTTGTTGAAGTTTATGGAAGTAAGGAACAACTGCACCCAATAATTGAATTACAATTGATGCACTTATATAAGGCATAATTCCCAAAGCAAAAATTGCAGCATTACTAAACGCACCACCAACAAACATATCATATAAACCAAAAAGTGTATTTGCTTCTTGGTTCTTCATTGCGTTTGTTAAAACACTTGCATCAACTCCTGGAAGTGTAATATGCGAACCAATTCGTACAACTAATAGTAGAGCAATTGTAAAAAATAACCGTGCTCGAAGTTCTTCGATTTTTAAAATATTCCTGATATTTTCAGAGAAAGTGCTCATTATTTATTTTTAGTTTGTTGCTACAGCTTTTTTTGGTTTAATTTCTAAAGTAGTTACTATTCCACCGGCAGATGTAATTTTTTCAACTGCGCTTTTTGAAAATCTATGTGCAGAAATTGTAAGTGGAGTTTTTAATTCTCCATCTCCAAGAATTTTTACTAATAATCTTTTGCTTTGAATTAAACCGGCTGTCACTAAAGTCGCAGGAGTAATTGTTGTTGTAAGTTTCCCTTTTGAAATAAATTCAACAAGTTTTTCAATGTTGACAACTGAATATTCAGTTCGAAAAATATTTGTAAATCCAAATTTTGGAAGTCGTCTGATAATTGGCATTTGACCACCTTCAAAATTTCTTTTAACTCCAGCGCCAGATCTTGACCATTGACCATTATGTCCACGTGTGGAAGTTCCACCATGTCCAGATCCTTGTCCTCTTCCAATTCGTTTTACTTTTTTTCTGGAGCCTGGAGCATATCTTAAATTACTTAAAGTACTTGTCATAAAATTATTCCTTTACCTCTTCAACTCGAATTAAAAAATTCACTGAATTAATCATTCCACGAATTTGAGGTGTATCTTTTTGGATAACCGTATAGTTTGGTCTTCTTAATCCTAATGCTTTGATTGTATCTTTGTGTCTCTGCAAAGTGTGGATTATACTTTTGGTTTGAGTAATTAACAATTTTTTTTCGTTAGGCATTTTTATTTTCTCTTATTAATTAAAAAGTTCATGCAAAGATATACCACGATGGCTGCTGGTAGCTTTGGCATCACGTAAATTAAGGAGTGCCTTTAAGGTTGCCTTCACTACATTATGTGGATTTGATGAACCTAATTGTTTTGTCAAAACATCTTTAATTCCAGCTGTTTCCAATACAGCGCGAACACCACCACCTGCAATTAATCCTGTTCCTGGTGAAGCTGGTTTAAGCAGAACTTTTCCTGCTCCAAATTTTCCAATTACTTCGTGTGGAATTGTTCCATTTACAATTGGAATAGTTACAATATTTTTCTTTGCGTCATCTGTACCTTTTGCAATTGCATTAACAACTTCATTGGCTTTACCAAGTCCAATTCCAACATGACCATTTTGGTCCCCAATTACCATAATTGCGCTAAAACTAAACCGACGTCCCCCTTTTACAACTTTGGTTACGCGTCCAACATGTACCAGTTTTTCTTTTAATTCGAGTTCACTTGCTTTTAATCGTGCCACGCTGATTCCTTTATATTATTATAATTTTTTGAAAAATAAGTTGCTGTCGGGAGAGGAGTCGAACCTCTACAAACGCCTCCAAAGGGCGCTGTCCTGCCATTAGACGACCCGACAAATCCAGAACTGTTTGTAGTGTTTGAATCGTTGCGGGACATTAAAATTGTAATCCTCCTTCACGCGCTGCATCTGCAAAAGATTTAATTCGTCCGTGATATAAAAAACCATTTCGATCAAATGCTACATTTGTAATATTTTTTGTTTTTGCCATCTCAGCTAATGCCTTACCAACAATTGCACTTTTTTCTTTTTTCGATTTTACATTCTGCAATTGATCTTTTAATTCTTTTGAAAGTGTTGAAAGTGCTAATAAAGTTTTCCCATTTCGATCATCAACTAATTGTCCATAAAATTGATTTAAACTTCTGTAAACGGAAAGACGTGGTCTTTCAATTGTACCTTCAATTTTTCGGCGAACGTAGTTCTTAATTTTTAATCTTCGAGCTGTTAAATTTTTTGTTATCATTTTAATTCCTTACTTGCCTGCTGATGCTGCAGTTTTACCTGCTTTGCGTCTAATTATTTCATTTTCATATTTCACACCTTTGCCTTTATAAGGTTCCGGTGGACGAAGCGATCTTATTTTTGCTGCTACTAATCCAACTAACTGTTTATCAGCTCCGCTAATTGTAATATTTGTTTGTGTAGGTGATACAACTACAATTTCATTTGGTGCTTTAAAAACAATCGGATGTGAAAAACCAAGTTGTAATTGAAGTACTTTTCCTTTCATTTCTGCTCGGTATCCAACTCCAACTAATTCTAATTTTTTTGAATATCCTTCTGTAACACCTTGTATCATATTTGCAATATTAGCACGTGTTGTTCCATGTACTGAACGTTGAAATTTTTCATTATTACTTCGTTTAAGAGTAATTTCTTTTTCAGAAATCTCAACAGTAATATATCTTGATACATTTGCAACAAGTTGCCCTTTTGGGCCTGTAACTGAAATTGAATTATTTTGCAATTGAACTTTTACATCCTTTACAATTTCAATTGGTTTATTTCCTAATCTAGACACTGATATCTCCTTTTATTACCAAACATAACAAACTACTTCGCCACCAACTTTTTCAGCTCGGGCTTGTTTGTCTGTCATTAGTCCTTTTGAAGTAGAAATAATTGCAATACCTAAACCATTTTGCACTCTTGGTAAATCATCGTGTCCGCGATATTGTCTGATTCCCGGAAGACTTATTTTACGAAGTCCACGAATTACACTTAAGTTGTTGTTGTAGCGCAAATTGATTTTAATTATTCCTTGTTTTGAATTTTCTACAACTGTAAAATCATTTATTAATTTTTTAGAAAGTAAAATGCTCGATAATGCTTTCTTCATGTTTGAAGCCGGGATTTCAACATGCCTGTGCCCTGCTTTTACAGCATTTCTAATACGTGTTAAATAATCTGCTATTGGATCTGAATGTGCCATATTTTTCCTTTACCAGCTAGCTTTCATTATTCCTGGAATTTTACCGCTTAAAGCCATTTCGCGAAATGCAATTCGAGACATTCCGAATTTTCTCATGAATGCTCGTGATCGACCAGTTTTCTGACAACGATTATGCAATCGAGTTGGATTGCTATCGCGCGGCAATGCTCGAATTGCTTCGATATCACCTTTTTCTTTTAATTCTTTACGCTTCGCAGCATACTTTGCAACTGTTTGTTGTTTTCTTAATTCTCGTGCTATACTACTTGTTTTTGCCATACTTTTTTCCTTTTTATTGCTTTATAAAAGGCATTCCAAAATTTTTCAGAAGTTCTTTCGCTTCATTATCGCTTTTAGCAGTAGTTACAAATGTAATATCCATTCCACTAATTCGATTTGTTTTATCCGGATCAATTTCACGGAATATTATTTGTTCTTTTATTCCCATTGTATAATTTCCAAATCCATCAAACGATTTATTTGAAACTCCACGGAAATCTCTAATTTGTGGAATTGCAACATTAATTAAACGATCGAGAAATTCGTACATTTTTTTTCCACGCAATGTTACTTTTGCACCAATTGCCATATTTTCTCGAAGTTTGAAATTTGAAATCGCTTTTTTAGATTTCGTAGTTACAACTTTCTGCCCGGTAATTGCTTCCAATTCTTTAATTTTTATTTCAAGAATTTTTGCATCTTGTGTTGCAACACCAACTCCGGAATTAATCGCAATTTTATCTAACTTTGGAACTGCCATTACATTTTTATATTTAAATTCCTTCATCAATGCTGGAATAACATCATTTTTATATTTATCCATTAATCGTGGATAAATTCCAGGAACTGCTTCACCAATTGTAACTTCTATTTTTTCCGACCTTACTATTTTTTTTTCTTTTGCCATTTTAAATTTTTCTATTTTTTAAAACATTTCTTTACTTTTTCTTGAGACCCTCATAACTTTTATTTTTCCAGTTACGGCATCTTTAACGCGCGTATAACCAATTCGAGTTGGTTTTCCGGTGTGCGGACATTTTATCATCGCATTTGATGCGTTAATTGGTGCTTCTTTTTTTACAACTCCACCTTGTGGACTTTTTTGAGAAGGCTTCGTGTGTCTTTTTACAATATTTACACCTTCGATAATAATTTTATTTATTTCAGGCAATACTTGCAAAACTTTTCCCTCTTTACCGCGAGAGTTTCCGCTAATTACAATTACAGTGTCATTTTTCTTTATTTGCATATATTTATTTTATATTACTTCTGGGGCAAGTGAAACAATTTTCATATATTTTTTTTCGCGAAGCTCACGAGCAACCGGTCCGAAAATACGTGTTCCTCTTGGTTCTCCTTGTTGATTTAATAATACAACTGCGTTCTCATCGAATCGAATATAGGAACCATCTTTTCTTCTAACTTCTTTTGCAGTTCTAACAACAACAGCTCTTGATACTTCACCTTTTTTTACTCCGCCACCAGGAATTGCTGATTTAACTGATACAACTACTAAATCTCCAAGTGATGCATAGCGACGCTCATGACCACCAAGCACTCTAATGCAACGAACTTTCTTTGCACCTGAATTATCTGCTACTATTAAATTTGTTTCTTCTTGTATCATATTATCTTCTGTTTTTTATTTTACTTTTGTAACAATTTCAACCAACCGCCATCTTTTTAATTTACTCATTGGTCGGGTTTCCATAATTTTTACTTTATCGCCAATCGAAGCACTGTTTGTTTCGTCGTGAGCAATTAATCTTGTGGTTCTTTTAAAATATTTTTTATACAACGGATGAACAATTCGTCGCTCGACTGCAACAACAATACTTTTTGCCATTTTGTTACTTACAACTTTTCCAACTTTTGTTTTTCTATGTGTTGTGCGTGTATTCATGATCTTTAATTTTATTATTTACTTTTTTGCTGAAGTTGACGCTCACGCAAAACTGTTTTCATTTTGGCAATCTGTTTTCTGCTCAAACTAAATTGAGATGGCTTTTGAACTTGCCCAGAAGTTTTTTGAAATGTCATTGTAGCCAACAAATCTTTTTCTTCTTGAATTTGTTTTAGCAACTCTGATTCGTTTAAATCTCTTATTTCTTTCATTGTTTTCATAAATCTATCTCTATTTAATGTTTTGCAACATAATCATATCGTGTTGAAAATTTTGTTTTAACTGGCAATTTATGACCTGCTAATTTTAATGCTTCTTTTGCACTCTCGATAGATAAACCACCAACTTCAAACATTACAGTACCAGGTTTAACTACTGCAACCCAATATTCCGGTACTCCTTTACCACTTCCCATTCTAGTTTCTGCAGGTTTTTTTGTAATTGGTTTATCAGGGAAAATTCGAATCCAAACTTTTCCTTCACGTTTCATCATTCTGGTTAATGCAACACGAGTTGCTTCAATTTGTCTTTGTGTTATCCAACCAGCTTCTAAAGATTTCAAACCAAAATCACCAAATGCAACAGTTGCTCCACGAGTAGCAACGCCACCACGTCTACCTTTTTGCATTTTTCTAAATTTTACTCTCTTTGGCATTAACATATAATTACTCTTTTTCCTTACTTAGTATTTTTTTCAAGAATTTCACCTTTACAAATCCAAACTTTTACACCAATTAAACCATAAATAGTTAATGCTGCAGTTGATGCATAATCAATATCAGCACGAAGTGTATGAAGTGGAATTCTTCCTTCTTTATATTGTTCAGTTCTAGCTATATCTGCACCACCAAGTCGTCCACCACATTTAATACGAATTCCTTCGGCGCCCATTCTTCTAGCTGATGTAAGAGCTTGTTTCATTGCTCGACGAAAAGCTACTCTTGCTTCTAATTGTCTGGCAATAGTATCTGCTACAAGTACTGCATCTAATTCGGGACGTTTAATTTCACTAATTAAAATTTTAATATCTTTATTTGTCAATTTTCTTAATTCTTCTTCTAGTATTGCAATATCTTTTCCACTTTTACCGATGACTACACCGGGACGTGCAGTATGAATATTTATGCAAACATATTTCGGAGTACGATCTATAATAACTTTTGAAATACTTGCAGCCTTCAATTTAGTATGAACGAAGTTTCTTATAACTTCATCTTCTTTCAATTTTGAAGCATAATTTTTCTGCTCAAACCAGTTTGAATCCCAGCCTTTAATTATGCCGAGTCTAAAACCAATTGGATGTGTTTTTTGTCCCAAGTTATTCTTCCTTACTCTTTAGTTTATTACTCTCTTTAGTTTTTTTCTGCGAAACTATAATTGTAATATGATTTGATCTTTTTAAAATTTGATAAGCTCTTCCCATCGGCGCAGGCATCATTCTTTTCAACGAAGCACCGCCATCAACAAAACATTCTTTTACGAAAAGTGAATGTGTGTCAACACGACCAGAATGATCTTTGTTTTGAATATTTGAAACCGCTGAACGCAAAACTTTTTCTGCAGTTTTTGAAGCATGTTTCGGCAGAAAATGCAAAATGTTCATAGCTTCATCTACCGATTTTCCTCGGATTAGATCAATAACCAATCTCATCTTTCGAGGAGAAGTGCCGATATATCTATTTATAGCTTTTGCTTCCATTTATATTCCTTATTTAGCAGTTGTAGTTTCTTCTTTTTTAATTCCCGGATGACCTTTAAAAATTCTTGTCGGAGAAAATTCACCAAGTTTGTGACCGACCATCATCTCTGTTACATATACAGGAATAAATTTATTTCCATTGTGAACCGCAAAAGTATGTCCAACAAATTCCGGCGAAATTGTGCACGACCGCGACCAAGTTTTAATTAATTGTTTTTTACTCGATTTATTTAACGTGTCAATTTTTTCTTGTACACGTTGATCGATATATGGACCTTTTTTAAGTGAGCGACTCATAATTATTTACGATGTTTAACAATATAGTTTTCTGATTTTCTATTTGTGTTTCTTGTTTTCAAACCTTTTGATTTTTGTCCCCAAGGACTAACCGGATGTCCACCACCAGAAGTTTTTCCTTCTCCACCACCCATTGGATGATCTACTGGATTCATTGCAACTCCTCGAACGTGAGGTCTAATTCCTAACCATCTTGATCGTCCAGCTTTTCCTAAACTTATATTTTCATTATCAAGATTTCCGACAATACCAATTGTTGCGTAACAGTTGTTGTGAATATTTCTAATTTCTCCTGAAGGAAATTTTAATAATACAAAGTCACCTTCTTTAGCTTGGACTGTTGCAAAATTTCCTGCACTTCTTGCAATTTGTCCACCTTTGCCAGGCTTCATTTCAATATTATGGACATTTGTATTTACTGGAATTGCTGAAAGAGGCAATGCATTTCCAACTTTAATTTCTGCAGTATCAGATGCAATAAGTACTTCGTTGATTTTTAATTCGTTAGGTGCAAGAATATATCTCTTTGCTCCATCGTTATAAAATAATAAAGCAATTCGCGCTGATCTATTTGGATCGTATTGAATTGAATCCACACGGGCTGGTATACCACGTTTATCTCTTTTAAAATCAATAATACGATATGTTCTTTTATGTCCACCACCACGATGTCGCGATGTAACACGACCATAATTATTTCTTCCACCAGATTTTGGTAATCCGCGTGTAAGCGATTTTTCTTTTTTTGTAGATGTTATCTCTTCAAAAGATGAAATCGAATAATATCTTGTAGCTGGTGTATTTGGTTTTAATTTTCTTAATGCCATATATATTTCCTCAGTTACGAATTAGGAAGCAGATCAATTGTCTGTCCCTCTTTAATTGTAACAAAAGCTTTTTTCCAATCAGCTCTTTTTCCTTCAACACGCCCACGCTTAGACATTTGGCCTTTCTTTTTTCCTAATACTCGCATTGTTCTAACAGATAAAACATCAACATTGAATTTTTTTTCAACTGCTTTCGCAATTTCAATTTTATTAGCAAATTCCATTACAACAAAACAATATTGCCTTAAAGATGCTAATGCTGTCATTTTTTCTGTTAAAAGTGGTTTTATTAAAATGCTTGTCATATTAATTCAATGAAAATGTTTCGTTAACCATTTCTATACATCCTTTTTGTAGAATCAGTACTTTGCTATTCAAAATGGCATAAGTCGATGCATTTTTTGCTTCAAGAATATTTAGTTTCTTAATATTTTTACCTGACTTAAGTACAATGGTATCACAATTTTTAGTCAACAAAAGTATTTTTTTATTTTCAAGTTTAAGTGCTTTAATTATAGAAACCATATTTTTTGTTTTTGCTACATCAAAGCTAAAATCTTCAATTACAAAAATATTTCCTTCTTTAGCTTTATAAGAATAAGCTGATTTTCTGGCAAGCCTTTTTACTTTTGCAGGAAGTTTTATAACGTAGTCATGAGGCTTCGGACCAAAAATAGTTCCACCACCAACCATAATTGGTGAACGTCTTGTTCCTTGTCGAGCATTTCCAGTTTTCTTTTGTGAATATGGTTTTTTACCACCGCCACGAACTTCACCACGCTCTTTTGTTTTGTGTGTTCCTTGTCTTTGATTCGCCATATAAGAACGTACTGCCATATAAATAGCATGATCGTTAGGCACAATCTCAAAAATCGAAGGATCCAAGTTTACCTTTTCTCCTGATTTTGATCCATCTATTTTAAAAATTTCAAGTTCCATAATTTTGCAATTATTTTGTAATTCTTACATAAGTGTTTTTTGGACCGGGGATTGAACCTTTAATCAAAATTAAATTTGATTCGTCAATTATTTTTACCACAGTCAAATTTTTTATTGTAACATTATCAAAACCCATTCTTCCAGCCATTCTCATTCCTTTAAAAACACGAGAAGGATAAGATGATCCACCAATTGATCCTGGTGCACGAACGCGATCAGAAGCTCCGTGAGATGTACCACCAACACCACTAAAATGATGTCTCCGAACAACTCCCTGAAATCCTTTTCCTTTTGATTTTGATGTAACGTCAACCTTCTCTCCTTGTAAGAAGAGAGAAACTTTTATTTCGCTGCCAACAGAAATATTATCTGTATCAAAATCACGAAATTCTTTAATTAAGCGCAGTGGTTTTACATTTGCTTTTTTAAAATTTCCCATCTCAGGTTTATTTACTAACCTTTCGGGTTTTTCATCGTAACCAAGTTGAACAGCGTTATAGCCATCTTTTTCTTTTGTTCGAATATTTGTAACATAACAAGGTCCAGCTTCGATGACTGTACATGGAACAGAAAGTCCATTCTCATCAAAGACGCTTGCCATGCCAATTTTTTTTCCTAAAATACCTTTCACAATTTCTCCTTAATATCTAAATAGGTATCGTTATGTTTTAATTTCAACATCAACACCAGCCGGTAAATCCAGTTTCATTAATGCATCAACTGTTTTAGATCCAGATGTGAGAATGTCAATTAACCGTTTATGAATTCTTGTTTCAAATTGCTCACGTGATTTTTTATCAACATGTGGCGAACGATTTACGGTATAAATCGTTTTTTTTGTCGGCAAAGGTATCGGTCCAGATACGATTGCACCACTTGATTTTACTGTTTTAATAATCTTATCGGCAGACTTGTCGATAAGATTATGATCGTAAGACCGCAACTTAATTCTAATTTTTTGACTTGCCACTTTTATTTCCTTTTTAAATGAGTGTTATTAAAAAATTAATTACTCAATTATTTTTGATACAACACCAGCACCAACTGTTCTGCCACCTTCACGAATTGCAAAACGTAATCCTTCTTCCATAGCGATAGTTGATATTAATTCTATAACCATGTTGTCAACATTATCACCCGGCATAATCATTTCAACTCCGGTTGGTAGTGCAACATTTCCTGTAACGTCTGTTGTTCTGAAATAGAACTGTGGTCTGTAACCATTAATAAATGGAGTGTGTCGTCCACCTTCTTCTTTTTTCAAAACATAAACCTGTGCTGAGAATTTTTTATGTGGTTTAATTGAACCTGGTTTTGCAACAACCATACCACGCATTAAATCATCTTTTTCAATTCCACGTAATAAAATTCCTGCGTTATCACCAGCAACAACTTCATCAAGTTCTTTACGAAACATTTCTGCTCCGGTAACAACTGTTTTTTTATACTGATTAAGTCCGATTACTTCAACTTCATCACCAATTTTTGCTCGTCCTCTTTCAACACGACCTGTACCAACTGTACCACGTCCTGTAATTGAGAATACATCTTCAATAGGCATTAAAAATGGTTTTGCATCGTCACGAATTGGAACTGGAATATAAGTATCAACAGCTTCCATTAATTTAAAAATGCATTGAAGATCTGGGTGATCTGCTTTTGAATTTGGATTTACAGCAGCTTCCATTGCTTTTAATGCTGAACCACGAATGATTGGGATTTCATCTCCGGGATATTCATACATTTTTAAAAGATCACGTAATTCCATTTCAACGAGCTCGGCTAATTCAGGATCTGCAGCATCAATTTTATTCATAAAGACAACAATTTTTGGAACACCAACTTGACGTGCTAATAATATATGTTCTCTTGTTTGCGGCATTGGTCCATCTGTTGCAGCAACGACAAGAATTGCACCATCCATTTGTGCTGCACCAGTGATCATATTCTTCACATAATCTGCGTGACCTGGACAATCAACGTGTGCGTAGTGGCGATTTTCTGTTTGGTATTCAACGTGTGCAGTTTGAATCGTTATACCACGTGCTTTTTCTTCAGGAGCATTATCAATGCTATCGAAAGTTCTGACTGCTGAAAGATTTTTCTTTGCAAGCGTCATAGTTATTGCAGCAGTTAATGTTGTTTTACCATGATCAACGTGACCAATGGTTCCAATGTTTACGTGAGGTTTATCACGCATGAATTTTTCTTTTGCCATGGTTACTCCTTTTTATAAATTGTGAAATTTAGTTTTTTGTTCATTGTTAATATTTATACGGGAACTGATTCTTTCCCTTTTACTTTTTCGATTATTTGTTCAGAAATTGATTTTGGTGTTTCATCGTAATGCGAAAACTGCATTGTATAATGAGCGCGACCTTGAGTCATTGATCTCATTTGCGTTGCATAACCAAACATTTCCGAAAGTGGAACTAATGATTTAATAACTTGCGCATCTTTACGTGCAGTCATTCCTTCTATTTTGCCTCTTCGGGAACTTAAATCTCCCATTACATCACCCATATATTCTTCAGGGGTTACAACTTCAACACCCATTATTGGTTCGAGAAGAACTGGGTTTGCTTTTTTTGCTGCTGCTTGGAATGCCATTGAACCGGCAATTTTAAATGCCATTTCAGAAGAGTCAACAGGATGAAAAGATCCATCAATCAATCTTACTTTTACATCTTCAACAGGATAACCAGCTAGTACTCCATTTTTCAATGCGTCTCTAATACCTTCCATTGATGGTTTAATAAATTCTCTTGGAATAGAACCACCAACTACTGCATCTTCAAATTCAAATCCTTTTCCTTTTTCATTTGGTTCGAGTTCAATCCAAACATGACCATATTGTCCTTTTCCACCAGATTGTCGAATAAATTTTCCTTCAGCTTCAACTTTTTTACGAATTGTTTCTTTGTAAGCAACTTGTGGTTTTCCAACATTTGCATCAACTCTAAACTCTCGTCTCATTCTCTCAACAATAATTTCTAAATGAAGTTCACCCATTCCACCAATTAAGGTTTGGCCGGTTTCTTCATTTGAAGAAATTCTAAATGTTGGATCTTCTTCAGCAAGTTTTTGAAGAGCTTCAGACATTTTTTCTTGATCTTGTTTAGTTTTTGGTTCAATCGCCTGATGAATAACTGGATTCGGGAATACCATTCTTTCTAAAATAATTGGATCATTTTCATCGCACAACGTGTCACCAGTTCGTGTATTTTTAAAACCAATTGCTGCTAAAATATCACCAGAAAAACCTTTTTCAACATCTTCTCTGGTATTTGCGTGCATTCTAAGAATTCTACCAACTCGTTCTTTTTTTCCACTTACAGAATTATAAATATAAGATCCGGCTTCAACTGTTCCTGAATAAATACGGAAGAATGTTAATCTTCCTACAAATGGATCGGTCATAATTTTAAAAGCAATCGCAGTAAGTTTTTCATCATCCGAAATTTTACGAGTAATTTGGTCTTTCATATTTTCATGATGCCCCGTAATTTCTCCTGCATTAATATCAATTGGGGATGGAAGAAAATCTACAACTGCATCAAGTAACATTTGTACACCTTTATTCTTAAATGACGAACCACAAAGAACAGGAATAATTTTTGATTTTATGCAAGATTCTCTTAAAACTTTTTTAATTTCTTCGCTCGAAATTTCTTCGCCATTTAAATATTTTTCTAAAAGAGTATCATCTTCTTCGGAAACTGCTTCGAGCATTTTAATTCTATAATCACTTGCAAGTTTTTGTAAGTCGTGTGGAATTTTTAAATCTTCCCATTCTTGACCATTTGAAGCTTCGTCAAAAACTCTTGCTTTCATCGTGGTAAGATCAATTATCCCATTAAACATATCACCTTCGCCAACAGGAATTTGAACTGGTATTGCGTTTGCACCGAGACGTTCTTTCATCATGCGAACTGCACTATAAAAATCGGCGCCAACTCTATCCATTTTATTTATAAACGCAATTCGTGGTACACCATATTTATCTGCTTGTCTCCAAACTGTTTCAGATTGTGGCTCAACACCACCAACTGAACAAAATAAAGCTACTGCGCCATCGAGAACTCGCAATGATCTTTCAACTTCAATTGTAAAATCTACGTGCCCCGGTGTATCTATAATATTAATGCGATTTTCTTTCCAGAAACAAGTTGTTGCTGCGGATGTAATTGTAATTCCACGTTCTTGTTCTTGTTCCATCCAATCCATTGTAGCAGCGCCATCATGCACTTCACCCATACGATGAAGGACTCCAGTATAATAGAGTATACGTTCAGTCGTAGTAGTTTTACCAGCATCGATATGAGCCATGATGCCGATATTACGTGTACGCGCTAGTGTATATTTACGTTGCATAATTTATAATTACTTTTTTTACAATTTCAATAAAAATAGAGAACAGTACTTTCATACTTTCTCGAATAAAATTTTTTATGCGATTTTAAAAAAATCGCGAAACTTACCAGCGAAAATGAGCAAAAGCTTTATTCGCTTCAGCCATACGATGAACATCATCTTTCTTTTTCACCGCATTGCCTTCATTGTTAGAAGCAGAAACAATTTCCGCAGCTAACTTCTGAGCCATAGATTTGTCCGATCTTTCCTTTGCATAAGATATTAACCATCGGATTGCAAGAGCGGTTCGTCGCTCTGGACGAACTTCTGTGGGAACCTGATATGTAGCACCACCAACACGTCTCGCTTTTACTTCAAGTATTGGCGAAACATTACCCATTGCTTTTCTAAAAACTTCAACTGGAGGATTACTAGTTTTCTTTTCAATAGTTTCAAATGCTGAATAAACAAGAGTTTGAGCTAATTGTTTTTTTCCATCTTGCATAATATTATTTATGAATCGGGAAACAATTGGATCATTAAACTTTGGATCGCTTAAAGTATTATCGTGTTTATTTGCTTTTTTTCTCATTTTTTATTTTTTTACTTTTTTTGATCCGTACTTAGAACGTCCTTGTTTTCTTTCTGCAACTCCTGCGGTATCAAGTGTTCCTCGAACAATATGGTATCTTACTCCAGGAAGATCTTTTACACGACCTCCGCGAATAAGTACAATTGAGTGTTCTTGTAAATTATGCCCTTCACCGGGAATATAAGCTGTTACTTCCATTCCATGCGTTAATCTTACACGCGCAACTTTTCGAAGAGCCGAGTTTGGCTTCTTTGGAGTAGTTGTGTAAACTCGAGTACATACACCACGCTTTTGTGGATTTTTATCCAAAGCGGGCGATTTACTTTTATAGTTTACTGTTTCTCTTCCGAAACGTATAAGTTGATTTATAGTTGGCACAATTTGTTTCTTTCTTCATTAAAAAAGCTTGTTAAAATAGTTTAATTTTTAGATTAAGTCAAGCTATATATTATTAATTACTACTTTTTTTCCTTTATTTTTCTCTTCACTTTTATAACTGTATCTACTTCTTTTTCTTCGTTATCTCTAATTTCATCTTCTTCAATTTCAGCTACTTCACCTACATTATCGGCAGTAGAAATAACCTGAATTTGTTTGAATTTTTTAAGTCCTGTACCAGCTGGAATTAAATGTCCCATTATAACGTTTTCTTTCAAACCAAGAAGTCTGTCTGTTTTTCCAGCAATTGCTGCATCTGTTAAAACTTTTGTTGTTTCCTGGAACGATGCTGCTGAAATAAAGCTTTCTGTTGAAAGTGCTGCTGAAGTAATTCCAAGTAAAATTGGTTCAGACATTGCAGCTTCAGCATTTCTGAATTCTGCTGTCTCTTTTTCTTTTTTCTTTAATTCAACATTTGCTTCTTTTACTTCTTTTTTGTCAAGAAGTGTACTTTTAAACTTACTATCACCTTTTTTAGTAATAATAACTTTATCGGTTACTTTTTGGTTTTCTTCATCGAAGTATCTTTTGTCGACATGTTCACCTTCTAAAAGATGTGTATCGCCAGAATCTGTAATTCTAACTTTTTGCATCATTTGTCGAACTATCACTTCAATATGTTTGTCATTTATTTTTACACCTTGAATTCTGTAAACTTCCTGAATTTCATTTACTAAATATTTTTGAACTTCAGCTGTTCCTTTAATTTTAAGAATATCGTGTGGATTAATTGCACCGTCTGTAATTCTTTCACCACTTCTTATAATATCATTTTCTTGAACAAGAACATGTTTGCCAAGTGGAACGAGATAAGTTTTTGCTGACGCTTTATCTGAACTCTCAACAATAATTTCTCGCGATCCTCTTTTTTGAACTCCGAATCTAACGATACCATTTATCTCACTAACTACCGCAGGATTTGATGGCGATCTAGCTTCGAATAATTCTGTAACGCGTGGCAATCCACCGGTAATATCTCGTGTCTTTCCAATATCTCGTGGAATTTTTACAAGAATTGTTCCAGCAGTAACTTCTTCATTATTGTTTACAATAATATGAGCTCTTGTTGGTAAAATGTAGTTAACACTTTTTCCACTACTTGTTTTAATTATAATTATTGGATTAAGAGTTTTGTCACGAGAATCGATAACAACTTTTTGGATATGTCCAGTTTGTTCATCCGGTTCTTCGCGGAAAGTAATATTTTCTTTTAAGTCACTATAGTTTACTTTTCCAGCATGTTCGGTAATAATTAAAGCATTATAAGGATCCCATTCATAAATCAATTCACCTTTTTTAACTTTTGATTTATCCGGCAATAATAATGTTGCACCGTATGGAATATCATATTTTGTAAGAAGAAGTTTATCTGCATTTAAAATATTAATAACTCCACTTCGACCTAACACAATCATTTGTTTTCCGAATTCGCCATTTACAGTAATAAATTTAACACCTTCGAAATTTAAAGTACCTTCAAACTTCGCATGAATTTGTGATTGCGATGCAATTAAACTTGCAGTTCCACCAGTATGGAAAGTTCTAAGTGTTAACTGAGTACCCGGTTCACCAATTGATTGTGCGGCTATAATCCCAACAGGTTCACCAATTTCAGTAAGGGTACTTGTAGTTAAATTTCTTCCGTAACATTTTGTACAAATTCCTCTTCGTGATTCACAAGTTAAAGCTGATCGAATTTCAACTTCTTCAATTGAAGTTTCAGAAATAATTTGCGCTTTTAATTCATCAATTATTTCGCCGGCTTTTACAATTTTCTTTCCGGTTAATGGATCGGTAACATTATGTACTGAAACGCGTCCAACAATTCGTTCTGAAATTGGTTCTTTAATATCTTCTCCTTCTTTCAAAGCGCCAGTTAACACACCACGAATTGCTCCGCAATCATCCATTGAAATAATTGCATCTTGTGCAACATCAACTAAACGACGAGTTAAATATCCGGCATCTGCAGTTTTCAAAGCTGTATCTGCCAAACCTTTTCTTGCTCCGTGAGTTGAAATAAAATATTCGAGAATAGTTAATCCTTCTCTGAAGTTTGAAAGAATTGGATTTTCAATTAATTCACCTGTTCCACCAACTAGAGATTTTTGTGGTTTCGCCATTAAACCTCTCATACCTGCGAGCTGACGAACTTGTTCTTTTGAACCACGAGCACCTGAATCAATCATCATATAAAGAGAATTAAATCCTTCATTCGAATGTTGAAGTGTATCAAATAATTTTTCAGATACTTTAGATGAGACACGAGTCCAAATATCAATTACTTTATTATATCTTTCACCATTTGTAATAAATCCATTTTGATATTGTCGCTCAACAGCTTCAACTTCTTTTTGAGCTTTATGGATCATTTCATTTTTTTCTTTTGGGATTGTAACATCATTAACATTTACAGAGAGTCCACCCTTTGTTGCATAAGTGAATCCAAGTAATTTTAAATCGTCAAGAAATTTAGCTGTTCGAATTGTAGTACATTCACGGTTAATATTTCCGATAATTTGAACCATTCTTCTTTTATTTAATAGTTCATTTATGAAATCCATTTCAACTGGAACAATTTGATTGAAAATTACACGACCAACCGAAGTTTCAATTAATTCATTTTTATATCTAACTTTCATTTTAGCGTGAAGAGATATAGCTCCTTCATTGTATGCAATGATAACTTCTTTTGCATTACTAAATATTTTTCCTTCTCCCAATTCATTTGATTTAGATTTAGTCAAATAATACATTCCAAGAACTTGATCTTGAGTTGGAGTAACTACTGGCGCACCATTTGATGGAGATAAAATATTATGACTTGATAACATTAAAAGTCTGGCTTCTAATTGTGATTCGTAAGAAAGCGGAATGTGAACGGCCATTTGGTCACCATCAAAATCAGCATTGAATGCTGTACAAACCATCGGATGAACACGAATTGCTTTGCCTTCAACAAGAACTGGTTGGAAAGCTTGAATTCCAAGTTTATGTAAAGTTGGTGCACGGTTTAATAATACCGGATGTCCATCTATTATATTTTCTAAAATATCCCAAATGTCAGGTGTTTTTTTATCGACAAGTTTTTTTGCACTTTTTACGGTTTTTGCAATTCCACGTTCAATTAATTTTCTAATTATAAATGGTTTGAAAAGTTCAACTGCCATATCTTTTGGCAATCCACATTGATGCAGTTGCAATTCTGGACCAACAACAATAACAGATCTTCCGGAATAATCTACTCGCTTACCAAGTAAATTTTGTCGGAACCTTCCCTGTTTGCCTTTTAATGTATCTGAAAGAGATTTTAGTGGACGATTGCTATCTGTCTTTACTGAATTTACTCTTCGTGAATTATCAAATAAGGAATCAACTGCTTCTTGTAACATTCTTTTTTCGTTGCGAAGAATCAATTCAGGCGCTTTAATATCAATTAATCTTTTAAGGCGATTGTTTCGAATAATTACACGGCGATACAAATCATTTAAATCTGAAGTTGCAAATCGACCACCTTCGATAGGCACAAGCGGGCGTAATTCTGGTGGAATAACAGGAACTACATCAATAATCATCCACTCAGGTTTATTTGATGCATCGGCAACTGAGTTTCTAAATGCTTCAACAACACGAAGTCGTTTTAATAATTCAGTTCTCTTAATTACCGAAGTAACAGTTTTAACTTGAGCTCTTAAATCAACTGAAAGTTTTTCTATATCAATTTGTCTTAATAATGCTTTTAATCCATCGCCACCAATTTTAGCAATAAACTTTTTAGGATCATCATCATCAAGGTCATTATGAGATTCAGGCAAAGATTCCATTATCTCAATCATCTGATCTTCGTTAATCATGTCCATATGTTTTAATCCGGTAGTTCCTGGATTTATAACAACATAAGTTTCGTAATAAACAACTCTATCTAAATCTTTATTACTAATTCCGAGAAGATTTCCAATTTTACTTGGTGCTGATTTAAAGTACCAAATATGAACAACTGGAACTGCTAAGGCAATGTGTCCCATTCGTTCGCGACGAACACTTTTTTGTGTTACTTCAACACCGCAACGATCGCAAATAATTCCTTTATAGCGAATTCGTTTATATTTTCCGCAATGACATTCCCAATCACGAATTGGACCGAAAATTTTTTCACAAAATAATCCATCTTTTTCCGGTCGGAATGAGCGGTAATTTATAGTTTCAGGTTTTGTAACTTCGCCATACGATTTTGATAGAATCATATCTGGTGAAGCCAATCCAATTTTGATTGTTGTAAAACCTTTTACTGTTGTTGCGTCTGATATTTTTTTATACATTTTTTGTCTCCAGTTTCATTTGAAAATGAGAGTAACTAATTTTAATTATTCTGTTTTAATGTTTAATGCTAATCCTTGAAGTTCACGAATTAACACGTTAAATGATTCCGGTATATTTGAAGAAGGAAGGTTTTCACCTTTTACAATTGCTTCATACACTTTTGCTCTTCCAACAACGTCATCAGATTTAACTGTAAGAATTTCTTGTAATATGTGTGCAGCACCATAACCTTGTAAAGCCCAAACTTCCATTTCTCCAAATCGCTGTCCACCAAATTGTGCTTTTCCACCAAGTGGCTGTTGAGTAATTAATGAGTATGGTCCAACAGATCGAGCATGAATTTTATCATCAACAAGATGTGAAAGCTTCATCATATAAATGTAACCGATTGTAACTTCTTGATCGAATTGTTCACCTGTTCTACCATCGAACAATTTACTTTTCGAATTTATATTTACTCCAGCTTGTTGTAAGTTTTTTTCAATATCACCCCATGTTGCACCATCAAAAATTGGAGTTGAATATTTTGTTCCCAATTTAAAACCAGCGTATCCAAGTGCAGTTTCAAAAAGTTGTCCGAGGTTCATTCGCGATGGTACACCAAGTGGATTTAAAATAATATCTATCGGTCTTCCATCTGGCATAAATGGCATATCTTCCCGTGGAACGATTGCAGAAAGAACACCTTTATTTCCATGACGTCCTGCCATTTTATCGCCAACTGATAGTTTCCTTTTTTTTGCAACATAAACTTTTGCTAATTGTACAATTCCTGGTGGAAGTTCATCTCCAACAAGAATTTTATTTCTAGCATGTCTGAAAGTGTCATCAATTTGATTTTTTGCAGCATAATAATTTTCGAATATACTTTCTACAAGATTATTTTTTCTTGTTTCGCTTGTCCAATCTTTTGTGTGATCTAATTGTTCAAGTGCATTATTACTTGTAAATAATATTTCTTTAAAAATTGTTCCTGCACGTATTGACATCGAACCATCATTATTTCTAACTCCGGCTGATTCTATTCCATCGAGTAGTAAATAAAGTTTACGCTGTAATTTTGAATAGACTTCATCTTTTGCTAAAGCATGTTGTTTTTCAATTTGTTCGAGATTTTTCTTATCCTCTTTTTTAGTTTCAGCATTTTTTCTTTTTCGGCTGAAAAGTTTTGAAGCAATAATAGTTCCTTTCATACCTGGAGGAGCTTTTAATGAAGCGTCTTTTACTTCGCCAGCTTTTTCACCAAATATTGCTTTTAAAAGTTTCTCTTCTGGAGTTGGATCTGTTTCACCTTTTGGTGTAATTTTTCCAATTAAAATATCTCCTTCGTTTATTTCGGCACCAACTCTTATAATTCCATTTTTATCGAGATCTTTTGTAGCTTCTTCGCTAACATTTGGAATTTCGCGAGTTAGTTCTTCTTCGCCACGTTTTGTATCGCGAACTTGTAATTCAAATTCTTGAATATGAATTGAAGTGAAAGTATCGTTAGCAACAAGATTTTCATTTATAATTATTGCATCTTCAAAATTATAACCACGCCACGGCATAAATGCAACAAGTACATTTTGTCCGAGTGCTAATTCACCATTTTCTGTCGCACAACCATCTGCAAGAATTTCTCCTCGTTTAAATCTTTGTCCCGGTACAACAATTGGACGCTGATTAATACAAGTATCTTGGTTTGTTCGGAAGAATTTTATTAATTCATATTCAACTCTGCGTTTATCTTCGAAACTCGCAAGCGCTTCTGCATTTGTATCATCAATTTCATATTGAACAATAATTTTATCGCCATTTACACTTTCAACAACTCCAGCACGTTCTGCTACAATACAAGTTCTGGAATCGCGTGCAACTTTTGCTTCCATTCCAGTTCCAACAATTGGAGAACTTGGTCGTAAAAGTGGAACTGCTTGGCGTTGCATATTCGAACCCATAAGTGCGCGGTTAGCATCGTCATGTTCAAGAAATGGAATTAATGCTGCTGCACCACTTACAATTTGTGTCGGTGCAACGTCCATGAAATGAATTTCTTGGGAGGTGTGAAAAACATAATCTCCTTTAAATCTACAAGAAACATGCTCATCGATAAATTTATTTCTGTTATCAAGTTTCGAATTTGCTTGAGCAATAATATATTTATCTTCTTGTTCAGCATTCAGATATTCAACTTCATCTGTAACTTTTCCATTTTTTACAATTCTATAAGGAGTCTCAATAAATCCATATTGATTTACTCTCGCGTGCATTGCAAGCGAAGAAATAAGTCCAATGTTTGGACCTTCAGGAGTTTCAATTGGACAGAGTCGACCATAATGTGTGTAGTGAACGTCACGAACTTCAAATCCTGCTCGTTCGCGAGTTAAACCACCCGGTCCGAGTGCTGACATTCTGCGTTTGTTTGTTAGTTCCGCAAGTGGATTTGTTTGATCCATATATTGCGAAAGTTGGTTAGTTCCGAAAAATGTATTTATAACACTTGAAATTGTTCTTGCATTTACTAAATCTGAAATTTTAAATCCTTCTTCATCGCGTTGATTTAATCTTTCGCGAACCGTTCGGCACATTCTTGCAAGTCCAATATTAAATTGGCTGGAAATTTGTTCGTCAACAGTTTTTATTCTGCGATTTCCAAGATGATCAATATCGTCAACTGGAGACTTTCCTTGTTGAAGGTCAATTAAATATCGAATGATCGCAATAATATCTTCTTTTGTGAGAGTTGTTGTTGCAGTTGGTGTTTCTAATTTAAGTTTTTGATTAATTCTTAATCGTCCAACTTCGCCAAGATCATATCTTTTTGAGTTGAAGAATAGTTTTTCAAATAAATTTTTTGCGGTTTCAAGATCAGGAGCTTCTCCAGAACGAAGTTGTTTGTAAATAATTTCGAGTGCACCTTGTTCGCTACGAACTGTATCCTTCATAATAGTATTAGCTATAATAGAGCCAATACCGCTTTCATCGCCAACTAAAATTTTAATCTTTGCAATGTCTGCCTTCTTAATTCTTTTTATTACTTCTTCTGTAAGTTTAGAATCTTTATTAAGAATTATTTCGCCCGTTTTTCTATCAACAACATCACTACAAATTGTTCTATCAATATAATTTTTTAAATTAACGTCACTTATTTTTATACTTTCAACTAGATTAAAGAGTTCTAAAATTTGATCGTCGGATGAATATCCCAATGCACGTAATAAAACAGTTACTGGAAATTTCTTTTTTCTGTCGATATAAACATACATTACATTATTGATGTCAGTTGTAAATTCCATCCACGAACCGCGGAAAGGAATAATTCTTGCAGAAAAAAGTGCTGTTCCATTCGGATGAATTGTTTCTCCAAAAAATACTCCCGGTGAACGATGCAACTGACTTACATTTACTCTTTCGGAACCATTAATTATAAAAGTTCCTTTATGAGTCATATAAGGAAGTGCGCCAAGATATACAACTTCCTCAATTGTATCGGCGTACTCTTCACTATTTTCAACTTTTGTTGAAAGTCTTAATTTTGCTTTTAATGGAAAAGCATAAGTCAATCCTCTTTCCTGACATTCACGGATAGAATATTTTGGTTTTTCAACATAGTATTCTGAAAACTCGAGCAAGTGATGCTCACGCGAATCTTTAATTGGAAAATTTAAATTAAAAACTTGTTGAAGTCCTTTATTTCTTCTTTTATGAATCGGAACTCTTTCTTGTAAAAAATTCTCAAATGCTTCTAACTGAATATCAAGCAAGTCTGGGTATTCAACAACTTGTGGAATACGAGAAAATGAATTTCGTTCAACGAAACTATTTGAATGTGATGATGTACTCACTTTTGCTCCTTTATAATAATTAGTTGCCTATAAATGCACTTCACCCGTTGGAACAATTATTGTTTATAATTGTTCCAAGTAAGTGATCGAAAGATTGTGTTATGTAAAAAATTTACGTTTGTAATAAGTCAATAAGATAGTTATTGTAACTCTACTTTTGCGCCAGCTTCTTCAAGCTCTTTTTTAAGTTTTTCGGCATCAGCTTTGTTTAAACTTTCTTTGACTGTTTTTGGTGCACCATCAACTAGATCTTTAGCTTCTTTTAAACCAAGTCCTGTTGCGGCTCTAACAACTTTAATTACATTAATTTTTTGTGCACCACCTTCTTTAAGAATAACATTAAATTCTGTTTTTTCTTCAGATGCTGCAACTGCACCACCGGCTGCAGGTCCTGCAATCATTGCTGGTGCTGCTGCTGTTACGCCAAATTTTTCTTCGAGTGCTTTTTTTAATTCAACTGCTTCGAGTAATGTAAGTTTCTCGATTTTTTCAACTATTTCTAATACTGCTGACATTGTGTTTCTCCTTTTTTTCTAAAATAATTTATAAATAATTTTTTTATGCTGCTTTTTTCTTTTCAATTGCATCTATTGCTGAAACTAACCCGCGTACAACCGCATTAATTGTACCAACAATTCCGGCTGCAGGTGATTGTAAACTTCCAAGAATACTCGCAATAACTTCCGATCGTGATGGTAATTTTGCAAATTCATCAAGTTTATTTCCAGCGTAGACTTGTTTTTCAACTACACAAACTTTGCAGTTAAATTTTTGAGTCTTGTCTTTAAATTTCTTAATGATCTTTGCAGGTGTAATTGCATCGTTATAACTAAATGCAACTCCGGTTGGACCAACAAGCGATGGATATACTAAATCGAATCCTGTTACACGCTCGAGTGCTTTCTTCAAAAGTGTATTTTTCACTACAGCATATTCAACACCAACTGCACGAAACTCTCTTCGAATTTCGGTTTCTTCTAATACTGTAATTCCAGAAAAATCAGTAAAGAATAAACCTTGCGCTCGTTTTAACCTTCCTTCAAGATCTGCAATTATTTCTGCTTTTTCGTTTTTGTTCATTTTTTTTATTCGTTAAGTGCATTGTATTGAGAAGCCCCGATCTTTTATTTCGGGCAACACTTTGCCTTTTTTATTTTATGAGTGCGTAATCTTTTTTAGTGTGCCTCAGCATTATCAATCAATATTGCTGGACCCATTGTACTTGATAATGAAACTGATTTAATGTATTGACCTTTTGAAGTTTGTGGCTTCATTCTTACAATTATTGATAAAAATGTTTTTAAGTTTTCTACTAATTTTTCTGGTTCAAAATTTACCTTTCCAATAGATGAATGAACTATTCCAGCTTTGTCAGTTCTGAATTCAATTTTTCCGGCTTTAACTTCTTTCACTGTTTTTGCAATATCATTTGTAACAGTTCCACTTTTTGGATTTGGCATTAATCCGCGTGGTCCAAGAATTTTACCTAATTTTCCAAGTTCAACCATTGTATCAGGAGTTGCAATAATTACATCAACGCCAGTCCAACCTTCTTTTATTTTGTCGAGATATTCTTGATAACCATAAAAATCTGCACCAGCTTCTTTTGCTTCTGTATCTTTTGGGGATTTTGCAATCACAAGAACTTTTACTGCTTTACCAATTCCATGTGGAAGTGCAACTGTTCCGCGAAGTGCTTGATCGGCTTTTTTAATATCAACACCAAGTCGAATTGCAATATCAACTGATTCAATAAATTTTGCGGTAGCAGTAGTTTTTACAAGAGAGACTGCCTCTATAATAGAGTATGTTTTTTTTGGTTCAACTTTTTCGGATGAACTTCGGAATCTTTTACTTTGTTTCATGTTTTTCTTTTAGTGGTACAATCGTCCTGTGGGACTCCCACATATTAATAAATTAACCTTCTACAGTAATTCCTAAACTTTTTGCAGTCCCTTCAATCATACGGGCAGCTGCTTCTAAATCTGTTGCATTTAGATCAGGAAGTTTAAGTTTTGCAATTTCAAGAGCTTGCTGCTTTGTAATTTTACCAACTTTATTTCGATTTGGTTCAGCAGAACCTTTTTCTACTTTTGCTGCTTTTTTAACTAGAACAGCAGCTGGTGGAGTTTTTGTAATAAATGTAAAACTTTTATCTGAGAAAACTGTAATAATCACCGGAATTATTAAGCCAGCTTGACTTTGAGTTTTTGCATTAAATTGTTTACAAAATTCCATAATATTTATACCTTTTTGGCCGAGAGCCGGACCAACTGGTGGCGCAGGATTTGCTTGTCCTGCAGGAATTTGTAATTTTACATAACCGGTAATTTTTTTTGCCATATTATACTTTCTTTACTTTTCTATTTCTACTTGATTGAAGTCTAATTCAAGTGGTGTTTTTCGACCGAAAATGGTGACCATAACTTTTAATTTTAATTTATCTGCATTAATTTCCTGAATAAATCCTGAAAAGTTATTAAATGGTCCATTAATTACTTTAACAGGCTCTCCAACATGGAACGGAACTTCTATTCGTCCAGAATCATCACCTTCGCCTTGAGTATTGACAAGAGTTCCTATATAACGTTTAACTTCGGAAGTTGGAAGTGGTGAAGGTTTATCTTTATTTCCTAAAAAACCCATTACAGAAGGGGTGTTTTGAATTAAATGTTTAGCTCGTTGATCAAGCAAAACCTCAATTAAAATGTAACCAGGAAACATTGTTTTGTCTTTACTCTTTTTCTTTCCTTCTTTTATTTCAAATATTTTTTCAGAAGGTACAAGCACATTTGAAATATTTTCTCTGAATCCTAATCTTTCAGATTCAGTTTCAATAAATGCTTTTACTTTTTGTTCATGTCCGGAAAATGTTCGGACGATGTACCAACGTTTTTGATCTATGGTTTGTTGTAACATAAAATTTAAAAAATATTTTTCAGAACTTGACTAATTGCTGTATCAACTAAATACACAAACGCAGCAAAGATAATACAGACTACAAGAACAATTGTAGTCGATTCTTGTAATTCTTTTTTAGTCGGCCAATTTACTTTACTCATCTCTTTCGAAATATCTTGAAAGTAGTTTAAAAATTTTTCTTTCATTTGCGTTCTCTTTTCTTAATTGGTATCAGCACGTGTGGAGGGACTTGAACCCCAAACCAACGGTTTTGGAGACCGCTACTCTACCAATTGAGCTACACACGTAATTAATTATTTTGTTTCCTTATGTATAGTATGTTTATTGCAAAATTTGCAGAATTTTTTATACTCAACTCTAGTAGTATGTTTCTTTTTATTTTTTGTAGTTGAATAGTTTCTTCTTTTACAGTCGTTACATTCAAGTGTTATAATATCTCTCATAATATGTTTACTAAATTAATAAATATTTTTTTTGAGCTGACGATCGGGATTGAACCGATGACCTCATCCTTACCAAGGATGTGCTCTACCAACTGAGCTACGTCAGCATTTTGTGTAGAGCAAAATGCCTCGAGCGGGAGACGGGACTCGAACCCGCGACCAACAGCTTGGAAGGCTGTGACTCTACCAACTGAGTTACTCCCGCGCAACATCTTCATCTTGTCCGTTCTCCGATCGTCAAAAAAAAATTTTAATGTGGGCAGGGAAGGATTCGAACCTCCGAAGACCGAAGTCGACAGATTTACAGTCTGTTGCGTTTAACCACTTCGCTACCTACCCTCTTCTATCGAGCTGGCGATGGGACTCGAACCCGCGACCTGCTGATTACAAATCCGCTGCGCTCCCAACTGAGCTACGCCAGCAAAAAGCGGATACCGTCTTTCGCACTACATATTTAAAACATAATACATCGACGTACATTTAAAAAATTTTGAATGCTATTTTGTTTGTTTCAAAAGAGCAACAAAAATACAAATTTTTACTCAAAAATCAATAGTATATTTCTTACTTTTTTAACTTTTTTGGCTAGATTTGATGTACCCATAAATACCTTAATTCTGTATTATTTTACAATGATACAACGCTTTATTCCATAAAGACAATTAGGGCTAATGTAGGGGTTATTAAACCTTTTATTTTAGGCATTGTAAAAAAGTAAGTTAGTTGATTATTGTTAGTTTATAGAAAAACGTTTTCCTATTTTCAAATTGTTGTATTTTGAAATAAAATAAGTTAGTATAAAAAAAATAATTTTAGAACTTAATTCGAATAAATATGCTTAAAAATTTACTTTTACTTTTTACAGTTACATTGTTAATAAATTCTTGTTCGCTTAATCAGCCAACTCAACCGGAAGTAGTAATTGATACATTCGTTCCTCCTGCACCTCCACCAACAGGTAAGGGAATTCAATTAATTCTTGGGCCATTCGATATTGAAAAATATAGTGAAAGAGAAGTTTACATGTTTAAAAATCTTGTAAACACAGATTCACTTTTCTTAGATAGCATTTCAATTGTTATGAAAGGCTTTAGCCATCATTTTATTTTATATAAATATACCGGCAGCGATGTTAGCGAAAATGTTTTAAGGGATTTATACACAAATGGAATATTAAATATTCCAGAAGCACAACGTACACTAAATAGAAAATTTGTTTTTGGAGCGCAAACACCAAGCGCATATTTCAAGTTACCAAACAATGTGACGCTTCCTTTAAAGCCAAATTTTGGAATGGATTTAAATTCTCATTTTGTTAATGCAACTGGTGGAAAAATGTCTGGACAAGTTTGGGTAAATTTGTACACTAGGCCAAAAATTGGATCAAGTAAAGTTGCTATTCCTATTTTTCATAACAATACTTCCTTTGTTCTTCCAGCACAAAAAATAACTACGATTTCTGGAACATACTTATTTCCTGAAAAGATTAATTTATTTAATCTTACTTCACACGCACACAAACGAAATACAAATTTTAAAATTTATTTAAAAGGTGGATCTCGCGATGGTGAGTTGGTGTATGAATCAAAAGATTGGCACAATCCTCCACTTGTTAGTTTTGACCCACCACTTGTAGTTGAAGCAGGACAAGGTTATCGTTATGAAGCGATTTATAATAATGAAACCTCAGGAACAAAAAGTTTTGGCGTTACAAGTGAAGATGAAATGTGTATTGTTATTGGTTATTACTATAAGTAAAGTTTAATCAACCTTCATTTAAAATATTTTTCTCGTAATAATCCTTATACTTCTTAATTGCAGAGAATATTGATTCTGCAATTAATTGTTGCCCCCGTTCACTTAATAAAAATTGTTCCTCTTGTTTGTTCGACAAATATCCTGTTTCAATTAAAACATTTGGCATTGAAGCTCCAACCAAAACTTGAAAGCCCGCTTGCTTAACTCCACGACTTTCACTTACAAGTTTTTTATCCATCTCCGATTGTAATATCTCGGCATACTCTTCACTCTGTTTTACAAATGCAGATTGCGCCATCGTTAGAAGAATAAAATTATCTTCTGTTATTTCTTTATATCGAGATTGATAATCTTCTTCGAATTTTATTACATCATTTTCACGAGATGCTATCTTAACTGCTTGATCATTTTTACCGGGGCGAAGTAAATATATTTCAAATCCTTTTGGTGATTGATTATCAGAATCAAATGAGTTACAATGAATACTTATAAATAATTTTCCTTCGGAATCGTTTGCGAGTTTTCCTCGGCGATAAAGTTCAACGAAAGAATCATTTTTACGAGTATAAACTACTTTTACTCCTTTTAAATTTGATTCAATTAACTCACCAAGTTTTAATGCAACTCCAAGTGTTATATTTTTTTCCAATACACCTGTAACGCCAATGCTCCCCGGATCTTTACCACCATGCCCTGGATCGATTACAACTACGTCAAACTCCCATCTTTTTTTTTCTGATTCTTCTATTTTTGGTGATTGAGATTTTGTAACCGGAATTGATTTAACTTCAGAAGTTGGATTTATATTTTCAATATTTTTTCTTGTGAACTCAACAAGAATGGAATTACTTTTTTCATCGAACTGAAGAATCACTTCGTCCGGTTTAAATTTCTGCCTCATTACAAATGTAATTGTAGCGGTTTCATCTTCCTGCTGTACAAATGGTGCGAGAATTAATTCAGGAATTTTTGCATTTTGGATTTTTTCTTCATCTACCCTACAATTAATTAGCTGAATTGAAACTGAATTTTTATTTTCTTGTTTCAAATTCCAATTTTTTGGTGGGACATTAATTGGAAAATATAATTGCAATGAAGTTTCACTTTCCTTAAAAGTATAAGTAGAAATATCACTTTCAATTGAAGGGGTAGATGTCGCTTCATATTTAATTGTTACGTTGCAATATTTTTTAAATTTATCAACCACAAAATCAGATGGTGCAAAAATAATTGAATCAATTAATAACATTGGATTTATATTTTGCTCAATCCATCTTTTATAATTTGTTTGATCGGTAAAAATAACAAAGTGGTTGTTAGAAGAAAGCTTTAAAAGATAATCCCCCATATTCAATTCCATCTTTTTTAGAACAAAATTGCGATAAAGCGGAAATGAAAGTTTTTCAGCTAAATCATCTATTGCAAAGTAAAGTTTATTGTTGTTGTAGATACAGCGGATATTTTCATATTGAACTATATCTGAAGTTATTTCAACTTCAATTGTATCTATTTTCTGAGAGGCTAAAGCTGAAAAATAAAATAAGAATATTAAAATTATTTTTGAGTTTCTTTGCACAATTTTATCTGAAATTCACAAACTGCAAAGGAACACTGAATTCTTTCCCTCTTAAAATTGCAATTCCTTGCTGAAGATCATCTCTACTTTTTCCACTTACACGAATTTGCTCATCCATTATTTGAGCCTGCACTTTTAACTTTGAATCTTTAATAAATTTTATAATTTCTTTTGCTAACTCTTTTTCAATACCAACTTGAATTGTAATTATAACTCTCGTCATTCCGCCATGCGCTTGTTCTTTGTTGCCATACGATAATGATTTTAATGACAAACTTCTTTTAATCCATTTCCCTTGCAATACATCATTAACACTTTTGAAAGTAAAATCATTGAGAGAAGTTATTGTAATTTTTTTATCTTTTTGATTGAAGTCAATTTCGGTTTTAGAATCTTTAAGATCGTATCGTTGCACAATTTCTTTGCGTGTCTGATTTAAAGCGTTATCAACTTCCTGTAAGTCAACCTCTGAAACTACATCGAAACTATTTTGTTGTGCCATATTGCTCCATTAATTTTATGAAAAATAATTTAATTCTAATTACTTAATTATTTCTCCTGTTTGATCAGACCAAAATAATAAATCAAGTTCATTTATTGATATTCCTGTTTTTTTAGAAAATAATTGAAACTTTTTTTCCAAACTCAGATATATTTTTTTAGAAATACTTTTGGGTACTTTACTAATTACTCTATACTTAATAAGACATTTCAAAATATGCCTGTCGAGTATTGCAAGTTCACTATTCATACCAATATTACGCAAAAAATGGGTGGCTTCCTTGAGTCCTAATCCTTTTACATTTTTAACTATCCAATCTCGTTTATCTTCAGATGATATATTCGATATTATTATTTTTTCTATTTCAGGAAAGTTTAATTTTATCTGTTGAATATACTTTGCTTTTGAGTTGTGAAATCTGATATAATATTCTTTTGTGTGTAGAATTTGTTTTGGGTTAATTTTATTTTCTAAATATTTTAATCTTTCAAATTCAAGTTGTGCTTTTAATGCCGACCTTGCGCTTGACTGCGGAGTCATACAGCAAAACAACATTTCGTAAAAATACTTATCAACCGAAATATTTTTAAACTCAACAAGTTTTTTCTTAATCGATTTTCTTATTATTTGATATTTTGAAGATAATTCAAGTAAGTTATTATTTACATCACTCATAGTCTTCTATTAATTTTTGGACTACATTTTTATTCCCTTCTAAAATATCATAACCCAAAAGTTCATTAAATGGAACCCATGAAATTTTATTAAATACAAGATTTTTTATTTTCCACGATTTTGGATGTGCTATATAATAGTAAACATAAAACTCGCTAGCATTTGCATATTTAGCAAATTCTTCGTGGTAAAGTTCTGCCGATTTTATTTCGATGGAAAGCTCTTCAAATAATTCTCTTCTCAAGCATGCTTCAAGAGATTCTTTATCTTCAACTTTGCCGCCGGGAAATTCCCACTTTAATGGATAACTAGCAGTTTCTTTTCGTTGCCCTAAAAGAACTGATGAATCTTTAATAATAATTCCGACAACTGTTTCGATCATTCTTAATTATAAGGAGAAGGAGTTATGTTTCAAAAAAAAACCCGGAATATTCTTGGACTTTTTTATTGTCACCCTGAGCCTGTCGAAGGGTGATTTTTCAAAATCACTTTTCATTTGTCGTTGTCATGCTTCGACAAGCTCAGTATGACAGTACTGTTTCTATTTCACCAACGTCAACTTTCTTTGTTCTCTTCGATATGTCCTTCGGACTACTCAGAGAACGGATTCGGTGGCTGAGTTATTCACTAAAAGTGAATTTATCGAAGCCACATTGATTCTATTTCAACAAAACCATTTTCTTCACAGAAGTGAATTTATTTGCTGAATCATTTATATCTGTCGCTTCAATCTTAAAAAGATACAAACCAGATGAAACATTTGTTGCATCCCAGATGGTTTCATAATAATGCGCACTCTGTACTTCATTTACCAATTCAGATACTTTTTGTCCGAGCATATTGTAAACTTCTATTTTAACATTCGATTCAGTTGGCAACCCATATTTTATTGTTGTCTTTGGATTAAATGGATTTGGATAATTTTGTTCCAATGAAAATACAGTTGGAATTTCCAAGCCAAGCGAAACTGAAGTTACTACATTAGCTGTAAATAATATTGTATCAATCATTTTGTCGGTGTTGCTTGCAATAGCCAATCCACCAGTTGCCAAACCAATTCCTGATGGGACAAATTTTACTGTATCTTTTCTACTTCCACCTGGAGGAATTACACGAATATAATTATTCACTTTAAACACTGGAGATGAAGAAATCATATTAAGGATTCTCAATGTGTCAGTCATACTTAAATTGGTAATAGTATGTGTTGTGTCTTTTGTCAGATGTTGTTTTAGTGTCCCGAAATTTATCAGTTTCGTACTGAGCTGTAAAACCGGTTTCTGAATTTTTAATCCAAATGTAAAATCGTGCCATCCACGAAGACTGTCTATTTTTATTTTATTATTTCCAAGATATGTTTGATGTGGAATTGGCAACAACGAATCATTACGTTGTGATAGAAAAACTATTTCACTAACCGGCATTTGTCCTGCTGATGCTGTAAAATCAAAAGTAACATTCACGGAATATTGTCGCATTGTTGTTGCTGAATAAAACCATGGCGAATTCATTAATACCTTAATATTTTTTGGAGTTTGATATTGATGATCATCAAAACCATTTGTTATTGCTAAAATATATTTTCTTCCCGAGTTTGTATTTACTGGAAGTGAATCACGGCCAAAAATTGCTTTTGTAAAATTTATAGAAGCATCTAAATATTGTGTTGAAATATTTTCTGTATAATTAATTGAGTTGCCTTGATTTGGTAAACTTACTATTTTATATTTGTACTTCATCTCCGGAATGCTGAATAAAACAACTTTTCCATTATAAAATCCATATCCATTCGGACATTCACCAGTTTCCACTGCAACTGGAGACATTGACTCAATATTAAAACCAATAACCCTTGATCCTGGTTTAGAAATTTCATTTACCCATACAGCATCACTATTTATTGTATCAATTATTCCGAAAGCTTCAGCTCTAATTGAACCAGTATTTGGCAATCCACCTCCAAATGGTGGTGGATAATTATTATCATTTGATAAAATTACATTTCTTAATCGTAGTTTAAGAGCATTGTTTGCCATAATGTCAACTACACCATTCGCATAAATTCTTTCATCGCCTAAATTTCCTTGTCCAGGTGGTTGGTTTCCATTTTGTGTATTTATTTTTTGGAAACCAGCTAGTTGTAGACTATCAATTTTAATACTTATTCCAGCAGTTGATGTTAAAACATTTAATGACTCTTTAATACAGGTTGATGTAGAACTTACAGCCCATCCCAAACCTGTAAATGCATAATATGTAATTGGAGCTGGGCTGGCTGGTATAGTAAACATTTCGTCACCACAATTTGGTGATCCTTTTAAATTTGCAACATTAAATATTAAAAATGGCTCAGATTTTTTTTCATATGGCTTCCCTGCTAAAAGCAAAACACCAGCAAAAGGTGAATTTTTTGTTTCAATCCTGAGCGTGTCAATTTCCATTTGATTCTGTCCCGGAATAAATTGGACAATAATAGTTGTATCAACTTGATTGTTTCCATCTTTCGGAATTTTAAGATGATTCACAAATTGAGAATCTCCTTTTCGCTTGAATTTAAACGTTGAACCAATTCTTGTTCGTAGAGATACACTGTCTCTTAAATTAAATCCCGAAACTTTAAATGAATCTACTTTTATTTGATTTGGAACAATCTCTCCAAAAGAAATAAAATGCTTACTAACTTTTATGAAACTTGAACTATCAAAACCCATTGGCCCAGCTTGTAGCATAACATAGTCGGTTTTTATTGAATCAATTTTCACTTTTATACTATCAAAATAATTAGTTTGGTTGCCAGCAGTAAATTGTACTTCCATTTTCATACGGAAATATTTATTTATTGAATCTTTATTTAAAACGATACTGCTTCCATATTGCGAAGCTCCAGCCATTTTTATTTTAAATACAGAATTACTTGAAATGGATAAATTAATATTTTCAGTTAAATTTCTTCCTTCAACAAAAACACTATCAATTTTAGTTGAGTTTGGTGTAAATGGACCAGGACCGAAACTTGTAAATCTTGGATGAATATTAAAATCTTTCATTTGTGGAGGTCGAACATATGAACTGTCAATTCGTAAATCATTAAACAGAGTTAACATTTCTCCTTTTATTACAGTAGATCCACCACTATTGTTTGTTCCTTTAGATTGAATATTATTATGATAATAAACTGTAACTTCAACTGTTCCATTTGGGGAAATTACTTGCGAAGAACTATCACTGTGGAAAAATATTATGCCTTTAGTTGTATCACCGTGAGAAATTTGAGTTCTTGTTATATTAAAATTTGTTCCGTAACCAGTTTGTGGAGATAAACCAACGGTATATTCAGCAATACTCGCCTGAGGATTTGTTCTATTATAGTCCACGCCTCCCATTATTGCCCAATATAATTTAGCTGCTGTGTTTGTTTTATTTTTAATCGTATAAACAAGCTTTAATGCATTTACTACTTCCGGAACAATTGCCGGTGTAGTAGTTGAGTTAGTATGACTCTTAAACTTTATATGTGATGCAAGCGTTGAGTCCTTTCCACTTTCAGGAGAAATTGCAATGACGGCTTCAACAGTAGCAAGATCTGAGGTTTGAGAAGATCTAGATATATATAAAGTTTCAGTTGATTTAAGTGTGTCATTAAACTTGGATAACGCAGTATCTTTTTTTGTATTTGCATCAAATGAAGTTCTGATATTTGCTAAATTTCCGGAGATATAATATGGTAGAACTCTTGTTGCAACAACTTCAAAGGTTTTATTTGCAACTACGGGTGGATTTGTATCAATTTTAACTTTATAGTCAGTTGCGTTCCATCCATCACCACTATTTGCACTATTACCATTTACACTATTACCTGCTGCAAAAATCGAAAATTCAGTTCCTGTAGTTGGTGCAGTAACATTAAAATTAAAACTAGTTTTATTATTTACGGAAGTTTTTGGTAATGTGTGAGTTAATTCTCCACTTACAAGTTTTGTATCCATTATTCCAACCGGAATACCAATTGTACCTTGAGATAAAGATACATTCAATCCACCCTTAACGGCCGATCCACCGCTGAGCTCTAAAGTATAATTTGCTGTTTGTCCGGGTGCAAGTGTATTAGGACCTTTTAATAAAACTGAAACATTCGGATCTGCAGTTGGATTATGACAAGTACATCCGACTTTAGATTGTCCTGTAATTCCACCACTGTAGCCCAAAAATAAAACCGAAACTGAGCAAAGCATTAAAATCGGTAACACTTTTGTATAAAAGTTTTTCATAATTCTATCCTTTTTTTAGTTAGACCAAGTTAGAATAATTTTTAATTTAATCCAATAAGTTAGGAATAAGGTGTGTTTATCATCACCTTATTACGAGTTTTGAAAATCCGCAAATTCAAAAAAGTGTGCCCGGCGCGAATCGAACGCGCAACCCTCAGCTTAGAAGGCTGATGCTCTGTCCAATTGAGCTACGGGCACAAATCCATAATTACGACACAAATATACTTTTATTTTCTTTAGTAGAAAATTATTGTTTATTATTTTTATTTTCGTATAAATTTCTCTTTTCATAATTTTAAACTTTCTATATTTTCAACTGTTATGACAACACCTCTAATGAAACAATACGCAGACGTTAAAGCTAAATATCCAGACACAATACTTCTTTTTAGATTGGGGGATTTTTATGAAACCTTTAATGAGGATGCAAAAACTACTTCTAAAATACTTGGTATAACTTTAACAAAAAGAAATAACGGTCTTGCTGGTGAGACTCCTCTTGCAGGTTTTCCATATCACGCTCTTGATAATTATATTCCAAAATTATTACAAGCTGGTTTAAGAGTTGCTATCTGTGAACAATTAGAAGATCCAAAATTTACAAAAGGGATTGTCAAACGAGACGTTGTTGAAGTTCTTTCTCCCGGAGTTGCATATTCTGATAAAGTTCTCATGCAGAAGAAAAATAATTATTTGCTTTCATTTTCGGGAAATGAAATTATTGGAGTCGCTGTAGTTGATATTTCAACCGGCGATTTTTTTGCAACTGAAATTCCTGAAGATCAACTCACACAATATATTTCTGCAATAAATCCTTCAGAAATAGTTGTACGAAAAGAAATTAAAAATGATGTCAAAAAATATTTTCTAACTGGTAGTTCTCCATTTGTTAGTACTGTTGATGAATGGGTTTGTGCGATAAATTATTCTACAGATATTTTAACAAAACAATTTAATACAGTTTCTCTAAAAGGATTTGGTTTAGAAAATCACAATCAATCAATTATTGCAGCGGGGATGTTGCTTCATTATTTGGGAGAAACACAGAAATCAAATATTCCGCATATCTGTTCAATAAGTTGGGTGGATCAAAGTAAAACAATCTCTCTCGATTCAACAACTTTAAGAAATCTGGAAATAATTTCATCTACAAATAATTCAAACAATACACTTCTCTCTATAATAGATGAAACTTTAACACCAATGGGAGGAAGGTTAATTACAAAGTGGATTACAAATCCAATTAAAAATGTTGGAGATATTTCTGAAAGATTATTTGCTGTTCGTGAAATCAAAAAAGAAAAAGTGATTTTGAGGGAATTACAAAATCAATTTTCTAATATTTCGGATATTGAAAGATTGTTAAGTAAAATTGCAACTCAACGTGCAACTCCGCGTGATGTTGTTGCTTTGAAAAATATTCTTGCAACAATTCCACAGATTAAATCAACTCTTTCAAAAATAAAAAATTCAACTAACCTACTTTTAACAATTTTAAATTCTTTAAATCCTCTTGAAAACTTAGTTAAACAAATAAACAATGCATTAACAGATGATCCTTCCATAAATTTGAGAGAAGGAAATGTTATTCGAAGAGGATATAATAAAGAGCTCGATGAATTGGTATCGATTACACATTTGGGAAAAGATTGGATTGCGAATCTTCAACAAACTGAAAGAAATAAAACCGGAATTAATTCTCTTAAAATTTCTTACAACTCTATCTTCGGATATTATATCGAAATTACAAATACACATAAAGATAAAGTTCCTACCGAATATATTCGGAAACAAACAATGACTTCCGCCGAAAGATATATTACGCCAGAGTTGAAAGAATATGAAGAAAAAATTCTAACTGCTGAGGAAAAAATACTCGCGCTTGAAACTGAATTATTTACAGAACTACGAACTTTAATTGGTAAAGAATCTCTTGCGATCCAAAAAAATGGTGAGTTAATTGCGACTCTGGATGTATTAATGTCCTTTGCAATTGTTGCTGAAAAAAGAAATTATTGCGAGCCAATTATTTCCGATTCAACTAAATTAATTATTAAAAATGGAAGACATCCTATAATTGAAGAGTTACTTCCATTTGGCGAAAAATATAAATCAAATTCTGTTGAACTCGACACTTCAGAAAATCAGATACTCGTAATTACCGGTCCGAATATGAGTGGAAAATCTTCCTTCCTTCGTCAAACAGGATTAATTGTTTTACTCGCACAGATTGGAAGTTTTGTTCCTGCCGATAGTGTAGAAATTGGAATTGTTGATAATATTTTTACGAGAGTTGGTGCAAGTGATAATATTTCGACCGGTGAAAGTACATTTTTAGTTGAGATGCACGAAGCTGCGAGAATTATTCACAGCGCAACGAATAAAAGTTTAATTCTGTTAGATGAACTTGGAAGAGGAACAAGTACTTTCGACGGAATTTCAATTGCGTGGGCTTTGACAGAATATTTACACCAACATATTTGTGCGAGAACTCTTTTTGCAACTCATTATCACGAACTTAATGAACTTGCTGAACGATTCCCCAGAATAAAAAATTTCAAAGCTGATGTTAAAGAGTACGATGGTAAAATTATTTTTACACATAAAATAGTTCCCGGATTTGCAGATCACTCTTATGGAATTTACGTTGCCGAAATGGCGGGACTTCCTAAAAATATAACAGACCGAGCAAAAACTATTTTAAAAAATTTAGAGTCCTCCGATTTGTCGATTCACTCTCACATCGACGAATTACCACAATTAAATATTTTTGAATTAAAAGATGATTCGTTGCGGGAAGAAATTAAAAACGCAGATATAAATTCGTTGACACCTCTTGAAGCGTTAAACTTAATTTCTAAACTGAAAAAGAAGCTTCAGTAGAATTTTATTTATCCCAGATTTCGCGACCTTCTTTATCGATAATACCCCATTTACCACCGAGCATTATTTTTGCAGTTCCCGCTCTAAATGGATAAATGTCATCATAAAGAATTGGTGTTAATTCTTTTCCTTCGAGATTTATTAAACCATATTTTCTGTTTTGGCCAACTTTTGCAACACTCATCTGAAATGGAAAGACATCGTCATATTTAATATCTGTAATATTTTTCCCAACTTTATTTATAACGCCATACTTGCCATTTAATTTAACAGTTGCCATTTCTTCACTGAATGGTGAAATAGCTTCATAATTAATCGGAATAATTTCTTTTCCATCTCGATTTACTAATCCAACTTTATTTCCAATTTTAACTTGTGCAAATCCTTCAACAAAATCTCCAATTAAACTATATTTAATAGGTGTAATTTCGCGACCGAAAGTATTAATGATTCCGAGCTGCTCGCCAAATTTTACATGCGCAACTCCCTGAACAAAATCGCCAATGTATTGATATCTGATTAATGTAATTTCTTTTCCCTGCTTGTTAACCAAACCTTTGCGTCTGTTAATTTCAACTTCAACTAAACCTTCGCTAAATTCTTTTACATCGTCATATTTAATTGGTGTAATTTGCTGACCGCGTCGATTTATTAATCCCTTTTTTCCTTCTTGTTGAACGGTAATTAATCCGCCGACAAAATTATAAACTTCATCATATTCAAATTTTGTAATAGGAGTTCCATCTTGATTTATAAATCCATATTTCTCGCCGACTTTAACTTGGATAATTCCATCTTTCAAATTATAAATATCATCATACTCAACTGTAGTAATTGGTTTTCCCATTGAATTTATTAAACCAAATTTTCCACCAACACGAACTTTTGCGAGGTCATCTACAAATTCATAAATCTCTTCGTAAATTATTTGGGAAACTTCATCTCCGTTATTATTTATAAGACCAACTTTTCCATCAACAACAATTTCAGCAAGTCCATTTTGGAAATTATAAACAGTGTCGTACTTCATCGGTGTAATTTCAATTCCATCTGTATTTAAAAATCCATGAAGTCCATTTAAATTAATACTGAAAGTTCCTTCGGAATGTAAACCGATATCTTCATATTTAAGTTGAGTAACTTCTTTTCCCTGTCGATCTAGCAATCCGCATTTATCGCCAATCCAAACTTTGCTAAATCCTTGTCCAACACCGTTAACACGATCGTATTTAATTGCTGTAATTTCCACTCCCGAATCATTTATTAAACCATATTTACTTTTTACTTGAACTTGCGAATAACCTTCATCACTATTCCAAACAGCATCGTATTTTAATTGTGTAATTTCTTTCCAGTTTGAATTTATAAATCCGAATTTCTTTTTTAAACTAACTTGCGCAATTCCTCTTCTAAAATCTCCAACGTAATCATACTTTAGTGGAAAAATATCTTCACCATTTCTATTTATAAATCCCCATTTTCCATTGTTACTAACAAAAATCATTCCTCTTATATATTCTCCCATATAATCATATTTCGGAGAGACGATTTCCTTCGAGCCATCGTGTAAGCCAAACTTTGCATTTTTGGAAACTTTTTTAAGATTTTCTGCAAGCTCCCAAACTCGATCGTATTGTGCAAGCTCCTGTCCAACTAGAACTGCTGAAAATAAAAAACTAAATAAAATAATTTTGTGAAATTTCATTGCGGTTCCTTTATTTGTTTTTGAGATCAATATATTCTTTTCCATCTCTTGAAAGTGAAAGTTCTTTTCCATCTTTTTTAACCAACGCCCAATCACCAACAAAAGTTCCTATTTCATCATATTCAATTGACGTTAAAAGAACTCCCTCGTTTGTGATAAGCCCGAATTTATTATTTATACCAACAATTGCTCTTTTCAATTCGAATGAAGAAACAAAAGTATATTCAACAGGAATAACTTCAATTCCCATTCGATCGATAAATCCCCACAAATTATTTTTCTTAACTGGTGCAAGATTATCTTCAAATCTTCCGATGTAATTGTAAACTGCCGGAGTTAACTCTTCACCTGTTTCTGAAAGAAGTAAAAATTTTCCGAGAAATTCAGCAACAGCAACTCCGTTAAAAAAATCTCCAATTCTATCATACTTAACAGGAGTAATTTTTTTTCCTTCTTCGTTTATAATTCCAACTCTCCCACCACGCAAAACTTCTGCTCGTCCCTCTACAAAAGGATAGATATCGTAATAAAGTGGTGAAATTACAATCGAACCGGTTGGCGAAACAAATCCAAAAAGTAGTTGACTACTGGAAACCATTCCGATTGGAATTCTATTATTTACATTTTCTCCGACATAATTATAAATAGTTTCGTCGAGCAAATTAAAATATGGATCTGTAAAAACATATTTTGTTCGTTGCTCACCCAAAAGAATAAATGGCGCATCAATCGAACGAATCGATAATGTATTCCATTTTTGTCGTTCACTCATAATTCCATATTGATATGGCAACTTGTATCGTTGTGCGGGATATAAAGAAATTGATGGTTGTGCCATTAAAAATATATTCAGAAGAAAAAATAAAATAATAAGTGAATTTAGTTTTTTCATTTATTAATAAAAATTATTTCGCATCGGTTTCTTCCGGTTGCTCATTTTCTTCAGTGATGTCAGACTTTCCACCTTCAACAAATTTTAACGAATCGGTTTTCTTAATGTACTTTACTTTAATATTACTTCCTTCGCTAAATGTTCCTTTAAGAATTTCTTCTGAAATAGGATCTTCAATGTATTGTTGCAATGCTCTTCGAAGTGGACGAGCACCGAATGCGGGATCGTAACTTTTATCTGCAAGATATTCTTTTGCTTGTTTTGTTAATTCAATTGTTACACGCATTGAACCAATTCGCGAAAAAAGATCTTTCAAACTAATATCGATTATATCAATTATATGCTTCTTCTCTAATTGATGGAAAGTTATTGTTTCATCAACACGATTTATAAATTCAGGATTGAATAGTTGCTTCATTGAATCTTCAAAAGTTCCCTTCATTGCTTTGTACTTATCAACTTCTCCTTCATTTCCAAAACCAATTTTACCTCCTGCTTTTACATCACGCGAACCGGCATTCGAAGTCATTATTAAAATAGTATTTTTGAAATCAACTCTGCGTCCGAGACTATCTGTTAGTTGGCCATCATCTAAAACTTGCAAAAGAATATTGTAAACATCGGGGTGCGCTTTTTCAATTTCATCTAGCAACACAACCGAGTATGGTTTTCTTCTAACTTTTTCAGTTAACTGTCCACCTTCTTCGTATCCAACATAACCTGGAGGAGCACCGACAAGCCGTGAAACAGAAAATTTTTCCATGTATTCACTCATATCAATTCTGATTAATGCATCTTCTGTATTGAATAAATATTTTGCCAAAACTTTTGCCATTTCTGTTTTTCCAACTCCTGTTGGACCGAGAAAAATAAATGAACCAATTGGTCTTCGTGGATCTTTTAATCCTGCGCGTGCGCGCCGAATTGCTTTTGAAAGTTTTGAAATTGCTTCATCTTGACCGATGATACTTAATTTTAGAATTTCTTCCATTTTAATTAATTTCTGAGTTTCGGATTCTGCAATTCTATTTACAGGAACTCCGGTCATCATTGCAACAACATCTGCTACGTGATCTTCGGTAACTTCGTAAACTGATGAAATTGTTTTTTGATTCCATTCCCTTTTTGCAATTTCCAAATCACTTAATAATTTTTTTTCTAAATCACGAAGTCGTGCAGCTTCTTCAAAGTTCTGACTTTTTACAACTTGATTTTTAGTCTGCTTTATTTTTTCAACTTGTTCTTCTAAACTAACAACTTCCTGCGGAACAACAATATTAGAAAGATGAACGCGCGAACCTGCTTCATCAATTACATCGATTGCTTTATCCGGCATATTGCGATCGGAAATATAACGGTCACTTAAACGAACAGCTTTGTCAAGAGCTTTATCGCTGTAGTGAACGCCATGATGTTCTTCGTATTTATGTTTTATACTTTTCAAAATTAAAAGTGTCTCGTCCGATGTTGTCGGATCAACCATAATTTTTTGGAAACGTCTATCGAGAGCGCCATCTTTTTCAATATACTGTCGATATTCATCAAGAGTTGTTGCTCCAATACATTGCAAATCTCCTCTGGAAAGTGCAGGTTTAAACATATTAGATGCGTCGAGTGAACCAGACGCTCCTCCCGCTCCAACTATTGTATGAAGTTCGTCGATAAATAAAATCACGTCGTGCGATTTTTCTAACTCGTTCATTACAGCTTTCATTCTCTCTTCAAATTGTCCTCTGTATTTTGTTCCTGCAACAAGTGCTGCAAGATCAAGTGTTACAACTCGTTTATCGTGCAAAACTCTTGAAACTTTTTTCTGAACTATTCTCAGTGCAAGTCCTTCGGCAATTGCAGTTTTACCAACTCCCGGTTCACCAATTAAAACCGGATTATTTTTTTTGCGACGACTTAATACTTGTGCAACACGTTCAATTTCTTTTTCACGACCAATAACTGGATCTAATTTTCCATAGTATGCAAGTTTTGTTAAATCACGTCCGAAATTATCGAGCACTGGTGTTTTAGATTTTTCCTGAGTTTTTTTCTCACTGGTTTCTTTTGCACTTCCGGTTGCAGATGGTTTTCCACTAATAATATTATCAAGCTCATTTCTTACAGCATCGTATTGAACATTAAACTGATGCAATATTTGTGATGCAATATTATCATCATCGCGTAAAAGTGAAAGTAGTAAATGCTCAGTTCCAATTACATCACTTTTATATAACTTTGCTTCGAGATAAGTTATTTTCAAAACTTTTTCTGCCTGTTTTGTAAGTGGGATATTGCCAATAGTTAATGTTCCGCCTGAAGTGCGAACTGTATCTTCAATTGATTTTTTTAATTTATAAAGATCAACACTGATATTGCGCAGAATTTTTACGGCAATCCCTTCACCTTCGCGAATAATTCCTAATAATAAATGTTCAGTGCCGATATAATCATGACCGAGCCGAATTGCTTCTTCTCGACTTAAACGAATTACATCTTGAACACGATTTGAAAAATTTCCTTCCATATTATAATTTTCTTTCTTTTAAATTTATTTCTACAAAAACTAAACTGTTTATATGCAACCTCAGTTTCTACTTCTTACATTTTGAGAATAAATTTATCGAAATATAGAAGGTAAATCAAGAAAACAGAATTTAAATAGCATAATGAAATTCGTTGTATTACTGAACAGTTTTTAATAAATTTGCTTTCCTTGAAAGACAATTCCGCAGTAGCTCAATGGCGGAGCATTCGGCTGTTAACCGAAGGGTTGTAGGTTCGAATCCTACCTGCGGAGCAAAATTGTTTTTTCTATTTGCAAAAGCAACTTATTGGCTCCCTGCTTCAATTTTCTACTTAATTTTCCCGCATTAATAATTGCTGAAGTAATGGATGCTATTTTTATTCTTTTTTACCTTATTTTAATATCATGAATAGACTAATTGCAGTAAAAAATAAAAAAGATTTGCTTCCTCAATTCCGGAAAACACCAATCGAGTCACTTTTTGAATTTCATAATTTATCGAAACCATTTAAAAATTTTGCGAATGCACAACTACTTGTTGGGATGTGTATGGATAATAGAAAATATCTGCACATACCTGATAACTTTGCTTTTATTTTACGAAATGGCGGAGCAAATTTTCGTAACGATGAATTTAAAATTTCCTATGCAATTTCAGTTGGAAACGTAAATGCATTCGCACTTATTTGCCATAATAATTGTGGAATGGTAAATCTTATTTCTCGCAAAGAGGAATTTATAAAAGGACTTGTAGAAAACGCTGGTTGGAAAAAAAATGATGCCGAAGAACACTTTTGGCACAATGCGCCACAATTTGAGATTGGAAATGAAATTGATTTTGTAATTGGTGAAGCCGATAGATTGCGTTTTAGATATCCAAAAATTTTAGTCGCACCACTATTTTTTAATGTTGACGATAATTTGCTTTATCAAATAAAAGAAAAGTAATAATTATTCACTTTTTCAAGTCTTGTTACATCAACAACTTCGTTGTACTTTAAACCATAATTTATCATAAAGGTCTATATTTTAATGGAAAAAATTGAAAAGAAATTAAAAGAAGTTACCATACGTTTTGCGGGAGATTCCGGAGACGGAATGCAAATTACAGGTACACAGTTTACTAACACAACAGCTATGATGGGAAATGATTTAAGCACTTTCCCAGATTATCCTGCAGAAATCCGCGCACCGCAAGGTACACTTTTTGGCGTTAGTGGTTTTCAAATTCACTTTGGAAGTGCAGAAATAAATACACCCGGAGATAATTGCGATGTTCTTGTTGCAATGAACGCCGCAGCTCTGAAAGTAAATTTAAGAGGACTAATTCCCGGTGGTGCAATAATTGCAAATACAGATGGCTTCAATGATAAAAATTTAAAACTAGCCAAATACGCAACTAATCCACTAAAAGATGATTCGTTAAGTAGTTATAAAGTTTATCAAACTGATATTACAAAACTTACAACACTTGCTTTGCTGGATATGAATCTTTCAAATAAAATTGTTGAAAGAACTAAAAATTTCTTTGCACTTGGAATGATGTATTGGATGTATAATCGATCGATTGATCAATCGATAAAATGGGTTCAAAATAAATTTAAATCAAAACCAGAAATTGTTGAGGCAAATATTCGTGTGTTAAAAGCCGGATGGAATTTTGCTGAAACTACAGAAATATTTACTGTAAAATATACTGTTGAACCGGCAAGTTTACCAAAAGGAAAATATAGAAATATTACTGGTAACTCAGCAACTGCAATCGGTCTTGTTGCCGCTGCAGAAAAAGCAAATCTTAATCTCTTCCTCGGAACTTATCCAATTACTCCTGCGAGTGATATTTTACACGAGCTTTCGATGTACAAAGAATTTAATGTTCGTACTTTTCAGGCAGAAGATGAAATTGCAGCAATAACTTCCACAATAGGCGCTTCGTTTGGCGGCTCACTTGCAGTAACAACTACAAGTGGTCCCGGGATTGCACTAAAAACTGAAGCAATTGGTTTGGCTGTTATGGTTGAATTACCACTTATTATTATTAATGTTCAGCGTGGCGGACCAAGTACCGGACTTCCAACAAAAACCGAGCAAGCAGATTTACTTCAAGCAGTTTACGGACGTAATGGCGAAGCTCCTGTTCCAGTTGTAGCTGCATCAACTCCGGGAGATTGTTTTTATACAGTTTTTGAAGCAGCACGAATCGCATTAAAATATATGACTCCGGTTTTTTGTCTTACTGATGGATATCTTGCGAATGGTTCCGAACCTTGGGTGATTCCGGATGCAAATTCACTTCCCGATATTTCTACAAAATTCAGAAAAGACCCAAATAATTATCTTCCCTATTTACGTAATGCAGAAACTTTAGCAAGAGAATGGGCAATTCCGGGAACGCCGGGACTTGAACATAGAATTGGTGGTTTGGAAAAAGAAGATAAAACGGGAAATATAAACTACGAACCGGAAAACCACGAAAAGATGGTTCATCTTCGTGCAGAAAAAATTGAACGAATTGCAAATGATATTCCATTAGCAAAACCTGAAGGAGATGCTTCCGGCGATTTACTTGTTTTAGGTTGGGGTGGAACTTATGGTGCAATTAGAACTGCTGTTTCAACTCACAGAAAAAATGGTATGTCAGTTTCACATCTTCACCTTCGACATTTAAATCCATTCCCAAAAAATCTTGGTGAAGTTTTATATAATTTTAAAAAAATATTAATTCCCGAAATTAATCTCGGTCAATTAAGTAAATTAATAAGAGCAAAATATTTAGTACCAGCATTGAGTTATAATAAAGTTCAAGGACTTCCATTTACAGCACGTGAATTGGAAATAAAAATTGAATCTATTTTATCAGGAGATTTAAAATGAGTACACTAGTCGATGAAGTTGTAACCAAATCAGAAACCGCTTCGGTAAAATACACCGCAAAGGATTTTCAAACAGATCAGGATGTTCGCTGGTGTCCCGGTTGCGGAGATTATTCTATACTTGCACAAGTACAAAGAATAATTCCAGATTTTAATTTTCCAAGAGAGAAAACGGTTTTTGTTTCAGGAATCGGTTGTTCGTCAAGATTTCCATATTACATGGAAACTTACGGAGTTCATGGAATTCACGGCCGCGCAACTACAATTGCTTCTGGTTTGAAAATGACTCGCCCAGAACTTCAAGTTTGGGTTGTTACTGGCGATGGCGATGGTTTAAGTATTGGCGGAAATCATTTAATACATTTAATTCGCAGAAATCTTGATATAAATATTTTACTTTTTAATAATCAAATTTATGGTTTAACAAAAGGTCAATACTCACCTACTTCTGAATTTGGTAAAGTTACAAAATCAACTCCGCAAGGTTCAATTGATAATCCATTTAACCCTGTAACATTAGCTCTTGGTTCAAGTGGTACATTTGTTGCACGAACAATGGATCGCGATCCAAAACATATGCAAACAGTTATTAAACGTGGCGTTCAACATAGAGGAACTTCTTTTATCGAAATTTATCAAAACTGTAATGTATTTAACGATGGAGCATTTTTCCATTTCACAGAAAAAGAATCGAAAGATGAAAACTCAGTTATTCTTGAACATGGCAAACCTTTAATTTTTGGAAAAGCAAAAGATAAAGGAGTTCGTTTAGATGGATTTACTCCAAAAGTTGTTTCACTCACAGATGGAAAATATTCTGCAAATGATTTATTAATTCATAATGAGAATGATTCAACACTCGCTTTTATTCTCGGCAACATGTCTTATAATCCCGAACTACCACGACCATTTGGAATATTTTTAGATACAGCTGAACATTGTTACGAAGATGAAATGCAAAAGCAAATTGATCTCGCAATTCAAAAAAAGGGAAAAGGAAATTTGGAAAAGCTGTTAAATGGTGGAGATACTTGGTTTATTAATTAACCATTTACAAATCTTTAAAGTAATTTTATAACATGTTTAAATTAGGAAAAAGGTTTAACAGACGCAGTTTTTTTCGAGCTTTCTTCGGTTTAGTTTTAACATATATTTTTCCATGGAAGGTTAAATCTTTAACTTCCGCTTTACCTCCTCATCATACAGGCGATGGATTTCGAAACACCGATCCCAACTTTAAACAAGCTGATGGTCTCGATGTATTTAATTGGCTAATCTCTCGCGGAACAAGAAGATCTTTTTCAAAAGAAACTGCTGAAATTCCATCAACTACTTTTAATAATATTCTTGTTGAAAATGTAAATACCAATAGCGTTACTTGGATTGGACATTCAACTACACTTGTTAGATGTGAAAAGAAATTATTTTTAACTGATCCAGTTTGGAGCGAAACTGCCGGTCCATATAATTTAGTTGGTGCGAAGCGTTATACTTCTGAAACAATTTCAATTGAGCAATTACCTGATATTGATATAATTTTAATTTCACATAACCATTACGATCATTTAGATTTAAATTCTGTCCTAAGTTTCGCTAAAAATAAAAAGACACATTTTTTTATCCCACTCGGTTTAAAGGAATGGTTCGCTGATTATGGAATTCAAAATCTACATGAAATGGATTGGTGGCAAGAAGAAACTTTTGGTTCATTTAAAATTGTTTGTACTCCTGCTCAACATTTTTCTGGAAGAAGTCCATTTGATCGTAACAATACTTTATGGTCATCATGGGCTGTAATTGGAAAAGAAAAAAGATTTTACTTTGGCGGCGACTCAGCTTATTTCTCAGGATTCAAACAGATTGGAGAAAAATATGGGCCATTCCAATTATCATTAATTCCAATTGGTGCATATCTTCCAAGAAATATAATGGGTCCTGTACACGTTGATCCAAAAGAAGCTGTTCAAGCATTTTTAGATGTCAACTCACAAATGATGTTGCCGATTCATTGGGGAACTTTCAGAATGGCTGATGAACCAATTGATCAACCACCAAAGGATTTTTTAGCTGAAGTTGAAAAACGTGGATTAAATTGGAATGCAGTACAACCTTTTAAAATAGGCGAAACAAAGATTTGGTAATATAATTTTTTTGTAAATTTAACTTGCAATTGGTAACTATTTTTGTTTATTTGATTTAGCGTTAATTTGTAAAGCATATTGCTAACTAAACTACATAACAGATTGCTCCTCTCTCGAATAACCTTCGGTTATCCCTTAACATTTCGAAATCCATTTCTAAAATATTTAATATGAAAAATAAATCTCAATTAAATCAAAAGAAAAAAATATTTGTACTCGATACAAATGTAATTCTTCACGATAGTGAGTGCATTCATCAATTTGATGAACATGATGTAATTGTTCCGGTTGCAGTGCTCGAAGAACTTGACGCATTTAAGAAAGGAAATGATGCTGTAAATTTTCATGCCCGCGAATTTACAAGATCAGTTGATGTTTTATCAAGCAACCATTTATTTAATGGTGGTGTTTCCAGAGGAAAAGGGCTTGGCAAAATTTCTATTCATTTGGATAAAATATTTCATCCAGATTTAATTGGTACTTTTTCCCCTTTAAAAACAGATCATAAAATTTTAAACGTTGCATATACAATTGCAATTGAGAATAAACCTCGTCCCGTAATTTTAGTTACAAAAGATGTTAATCTCCGGATGAAAGCAAAAGCGATTGGATTATTAGCTGAAGATTATAAAAATGATCAGGTAACTGATATTCATTCTTTATACAAAGGACATCGATATGAAGACAATATTAAAGAAGAAGTAATCACAAAATTATATAGTCAAAATGGAGTTGATGTTTCGAGTTTTAGTTTTAAAAAAGCTATTATAGCAAACGAATATGTACTTCTAAAAAATGGAAAGCATTCCGGATTATCATCTTTTAATTCTACCTTAAAAACATTACAAAAAGTTGATAAAAGTTCTGCATATGGAATTCAACCTAAAAATGTAGAACAAATTTTTGCATTGGATGCTTTACTTAATCCCACAATCCAATTAGTAACTTTAACCGGAAAAGCAGGAACTGGGAAAACTTTGCTTGCTTTGGCTGCTGCTCTTGAACAAAGAAAACTTTATCGCCAAATTTATATCGCCCGTCCAATTATTCCTTTAAGTAATAGGGATATTGGATTTTTACCGGGTGATGTTCAAGCTAAAATTGATCCATATATGAAACCATTAATGGATAATTTATCGGTAATACAAAATCAGTATAAAGAAACAGATAATAATTATACTAGAATTACACAAATGATGGAATCAAATAAATTATTGATTGAGCCATTAACTTATATTCGGGGAAGAAGTTTGGTAAAAATATTTTTTATTATTGATGAAGCTCAAAACCTAACTCCACATGAAGTTAAAACAGTAATTACTCGCGCTGGAGAAGGAACTAAAATTATTTTTACAGGAGATCTTTTCCAAATTGATCATCCTTATCTCGATAGTCACACAAATGGATTAAGTTATCTAATAGAAAAAATGCAGGGGCAGAATTTATACGCGCATGTCAACTTAGAAAAAGGTGAGCGCTCTGTTCTAGCTGATTTAGCAAGCACAATACTTTAATAATAAATAATTATGGCTCAACTTCCTTTTCATTACGCGTTTCTTGTAAAAGATCTTTCATCAACAAGGAAATTTTATTGCGATATTTTGGGGTGTAAAGAAGGTCGCTCAACTGACACTTGGGTTGATTTTGATTTTTTTGGAAATCAATTATCAGCACATATTTCTACTGAAATTCCTCCTGCAATAAATTGCGGACATGTAGATAAAATTATAGTTCCAATTCCACATTTTGGATGTGTGATTCCGTGGGATAATTTTAATACAATTGCAGAAAGAATTCGTTCAAACAATATTAAGTTTATCATTGAACCTACAATTCGGTATGCAAATCAACCGGCAGAACAAATGACAATGTTCTTAACTGATTTAAGCAATAACCCAATTGAATTTAAAACGTTCAAAAATCCTGCCGAAATTTTTACTCCTTAAATTTACTTGACAACCGAAAAAGATTCGGTATTTTCAGTTAATAGTAAATCTGATAATGAAATTAACAACTCAAACAGCTGAAGTAATTATTATTGGTGGTGGAATTATGGGGGCTTCACTTGCATATCATTTAGCAAAACGTGGTTGTACAGATGTACTTGTGTTAGAAAAAAGTGAATCGTTTGGAACTGGAAGCACGGGAAAAGCAACTGGTGGTTTTCGTACACAATTCAGTACAGAAATTAATATTCAACTATCATTACTCTCACTAGAAAAATTAAAATTATTTCATTCTGAAATTGGAATTGATTCAGGATATTCTCCCCAGGGATATTTGTTTCTTATTGAAGATGAAGAAAAGTTGAATAAAATAAGAGCTGTTCGTCAATTTCAAATACAATGTGGCTTAAGTGATGTTGTCGAACTTTCTGTTTCTGAAATTCATAAACTTCAACCCTTTATAGATTTAAATAATATTATCGGAGGAGTATTTTGCGGAAGTGATGGCTTTATTAATCCGATGAATATTTTACAAGGTTATACTAAAAAAGCTAAAGAACTTGGTGCGCGGTTTTTACAAAAATGCGATTGCCAATCTTTCGAGGTTTTAAACAATAAAATTGTAACTGTATCAACTTCACTTGGTGTCTTTTTTGCTGAATCTTTTGTCAATGCTTGTGGCCCTTGGGCTGCAGATATTTCTAAAAAAGCTGGGTTAGATTTACAAGTTGCACCTTTAAAAAGACAAGTTGCGGTTTTACAGGAAATTGATTTACTCCCTTCAACCTTACCGATGACTATATTTTTAAGTGACGGTTTTCATTTTCGAGTTAGAAACCGCCAATTACTTTTATTGCGATCTACAATTCCTGAAACTAGTAATCTATTTGACACAACCGTCGAATCGAATTGGTTAAAAACTACACATGAGATTGCTAAAAAAAGAATTCCAAATCTCAAACATTCAACAATCGATATTATGGCAAGCTGGGCTGGATTATATGAAATGTCTCCCGATAACCACGCAATCCTTGGTAAATCAAAACTTGATAATTTTTATTATATTAATGGCTCGTCGGGACATGGTGCAATGCACTCTCCTGCTCTCGGACAATTGCTTTCGGAAGAAATTCTTGACGGTAAAGCAAGTACAATAAATATTCATCCACTTCGTCCTTCAAGATTTGATGAAGGAGAACCGAACTTAGATTTACATTTATTATAAATTAAAGAAAGGAATAATATGAAAAAAATTATTATTGCTACATTAACTTTTGGCTTAACAATTATTTACATTTTGAGTTTACCAAAAAATTCAACCGCACAACTTATTTCAACATTTTCAATTGTTGCAATTGATACTTTGAACGGAGATGTTGGTGTAGCTGTTCAATCAAAATTTCCAAATGTAAGACCGGTAGTTCCTTGGGCAGAAGCCGGTGTCGGCGCAGTTGCAACGCAGTCATTTGCAAATGTTTCATTCGGTAAAAGAGGATTAACTTTAATGCGTGAAGGTGCAACTGCAGAAGATGCACTTCGAATTCTCGTAAATAGTGATGAAGGAAAACATACACGACAAGTCGGAATTATTGATTCAAAAGGAAACGCAGCAAGTTGGAGCGGTGGAGAATGTTTTGATTGGGCTGGTGGACTTGTTGGTGCAAATTCAGCAATAAATAATTTTGGTAGAAAAGGAGAAATTATTGTTGGCAAAGGATTCGCAGCTCAAGGAAATATTCTTGTCGGAAAAGAAACTGTCGAAGCACTTGCAAATACTTTTCGAAATACAAAAGGTTCTCTTGCAGATCGATTGCTTGCCTCACTTATTGCAGGTGGAAAAGCAGGAGGAGATCGACGTGGCGAACAATCAGCAGCATTATTGGTGAAACGTGCAGGTGCTGGTTACGATAATACAACCGACGATCTTGTTGACATTAGCGTCTACGATCATCAAAAACCGCTGCAAGAATTAGAGCGATTATATAATATTCACAAATTATTTTTCTTTAAAAGCGATCCTTCAAATTTAATTGATATCACTCAAACAATTTGTAAGGAGTTGCAATATATTATTAGTGACAAGGCGTATAAAGGAATGCTTTTTTACTCAGGACCGATTGATGGTATTTATACAAACGCAACTAAAAAAGCATTACAGGATTTTATGGGATGGGAAAATTATGATGTCCGCATTCGACAAGATAATAAAATTGATAGAGATGTTCTTGCAGATATTCGAAGACAATACAAAGAATATTCTTTAAATAAATAGTTTATCTTTTCTTGTTAGTAGGAAATAATATTTCCCAACAATTTATATGTAGCGGGATCAATATTCATAAGTTGATGATGAATATTTAGGTTTATATACATTAAATAACCTTTTCCAAGTTGCTTACCAATTATTCCTGGATTATTTTTATCTCCTTCCAATAAATCTATTTCGCCACTATAAACAATTCTATTATCAACTTTTTGATACAACCAATTTTCAAATAATTTAGTTTCAATGTTATTTGGAGAGAGAAGTATTTTACCTTCACTCAGAATATTCTGTTCAACTTTTGTCGGATCGCACATTATATTCAATTCATTTGACAGAGATTGAGTATTCCATGAAACTGACTCTTGTGAAAGGACAACTACCTTTCCACCATTTTGTAGAAATGTAAACAGTATTTTTATTTCTTCTTCTTTAAATGCTTTTTTAGATAAATCATTTCTATCAATTATAATAATATCAGACAAAATATCTCCTGTTATCGTGGAACTCGCAGTTGTATTTAATCTAATTCTATTTAATGCAATTTTTATAATTGGTTCAATCTTAGATTGTGTTCGGATGAATATACTTTTTGTTGAATCAGTTTTTACGTCAAACTTTCTTGCGGCAACTCTTGAAACAACATCTCCTTGAATTGCAATATTTAATAAATAATTTCCATCTTGTGCAGGACGAACTTTTTCTATAACAAGCGTATCTTCTTGAATATCTCCTTTTGTCATTAATCTGAAATTTATTTCCGGTCCTGTAGCGAGTGAATCATTTACATTAAGTTTATCACGAACTGGATCTCTTGAATTATTTGCCAAATACATCGGTACTTTTTCATTTTTTTGTAATTTAATTATTGGCCACCTTGGTTCAACTATAAACCGATCTGCAGGAATAAATTCCAAATTATCTTCCAACATAAAATTATAAAATGGATCATCATCGTAATGAATTACAAAATATTTAAATGGTAAAGTTATTGTTCTTCTATAAGTATAATATCGGTGAGCTGGTAAAAACGATGTAAGATCTCTTGGTGATATTATCCGATATCTGGTTCCGCTTTCGAATGGCATCAAACTTGTTAATTCTTCATTTATAATCCATCCTTGAGAAGTTAATGGAAAATAAATTTCGGTTTTTCCTTTTAACTCTTTTGGGAAGACAACTGAATCAATATCCAAATATGTAAGCTGAACAGGAGCAATTGTTTTTTCTGAAAGGGTGTAATATATTTTTACTCCAAGTAAATTAACTCGTGCATTTTCAAGTTTCTTTTTCCAGTTGAATAATACCGATACAGATTTTTTATCATTCCTGATTTTTTTATTTCTTAATTTTGAATCTATTACACTAATTGCAATTGCAATATTTTCAAGTAATGGCAGTTTTTTAATTGTTTTATTCTGTAGTAATGTACCGATTTCTGTTACTAAATTTTTTGTTTCCTGCAATTCTGGCGAAATAATACTTTCCCATTTTACTTTTGTTGAAGAGCCAGCAACGGAATAAAAACTATTTTTGGATATTGAATCTGCAGCTTGAATATTTTGAGGCAACGAACGATAAAACATTTTAATAAACTGACCGTATGTTTGATAGCTTTCGTGAAGTTCTTCGCTGAATTGGTTTATATTTATTTCATTTCCAGTACCACCTTCTTCAAGAATAGTTATTTTGCCAAACTCTTTTTGGACTGCTGACTTTTTTAGAAATGCGGAGAGTGTTGTTGTAAATAATTTACTTCTGTAATTATTTTGCAGGTAATTCTTCTCTTTAAATAATATTATCACATCCGGCTGAGAAGCTAGTAATAGCTCTTTAATATTTTTTTCTAATTCTACTTTTTCCCAATCCTGCTGTAATTCTTTAATCGAATTTGGGACGGTGTAAATCATATTCATAAAGAAATGTTCACCCTTTACAAGTTTAATAATGTTTGCAGCTTCCTCACGCCGAACTGGAGCAACATCCGCAGGTAATTTATCTTCTCTTAAATGGTAAGTTCCCTCTCCATTAGTTACATAAGCACTTGTAATTGTTGCGCCAAGCTGATATCTAAAATATGCGATAGTTGCAAAATCTTCCTGCCCCGGTTCTTGAGAAATAAATAGTACAGATAAATCTCTTTTTAATTCTTTCCCAAGGAAGTTAAGTTTAGAGCTTTGATCGGAGCTATATAACAATGTAGTTATTAATAATATTGTAAATATAATTTTCATTCTTCAAAATACAAATAAAAAAGGCTGACTCTTTTAGGAATCAGCCTTTTAAAATTAAAAACTATTAGATTTTTAGAAACCTAATTTTACTGAAAGTACGTTGTTGTTACCAAGATCTTTAACGGCACGGTTTGCAAAATCAACTGTAATTGCTAAACCTTCTGTTGTAAAAGTAACACCACCACCCATTACAATACCAAATATATCATCATCAGCATTTGTTACTTGTGCAGCAGCTTTTCCGCCACGACCATAAATAATCAATCCATCACTTGCAGTGTAAGAAACTTCTCCACCAAATTTGAATTCATCTACATACAAACTATTGTTTGAATAAGCACTAGTGAAAGATGCTTTTATACCATCGAGATCCACATTATATGCTACTCCAAGATCAATAGTTGTAGGAAGTTCAAATGTTGCTGCTTCAAGTTTATACGCTTGTTCTGGACGTGAACCAGATGTTCCTTCTGCTTTTCTGTATAAACCAGATCCACCATATTGCATTTTTGGACCGATATTTCTAATTGCAATACCAAGATCCAAACCTGTAATACCAACAAGGTTTGCATACTGTACACCCATATCTAATGCATATCCGGTTGAATTGGCATCAAGAATTTTCTCAGAAACTATTTTTCCTGTTAAACCAACTGTTACGGCATCTGAAAGATTTTTTGCATATGTGAAAGCAAGAGTTGAAAAATCTGGTGAGTAAAATCTTTCACCTGAATTTTCTGGATCATCTTCAGTTGTATTTGGAATATCTCCAAAATCAAGTGATTTGATACTCATACCAACTGTACCAAAATCGCCAAATGTTCCGCCAACTGCGAAATTACTTACACCGATATCAGCAATGTATGTCATATCGGAAAACATTCCTTGAGCTGCATCTTTCATTCGTGCAAGTCCAGCTGGATTCCAATACATAGCTTCAACACCACTTGTAGTTGCAATACTAGATCCGCCAAGTGCAAAATCTCTGCCACCCGATGGAATTAGAAGTTGCGTTGCAGCTGCAGTTCCAGTTCGTTTGTTTTGTGCTTGTGTGTTATACTCTGATACAAGAATAATCATGCATAAGAGCACACTGATAAATTTAAAAGAATTTTTCATTGTTTTTTTCTCCGTATTCATGATTAAAAGCTTGTTAATATTTCTTGTTCTTGAATTACACCAAGTTTAAGAATTTTAGTTTTTTCTCCACTTGTGACTGTACCTGTTACATATGCAATGTACATTCCACTTGCAATTGGGAAGTTATCTGTGTTAAGTAAATCCCATTTAAGAAATTGTTCACTATCATCTTTACTAAGTGTTCTTACTAACTGCCCAGCTAGGTTGTAGATTTTAATTTTAGTTACTTTTGGTAAATTATTAAATACTACAAACCGTGAGAAGCGATTAGTTTCTTGTGCGTTCGATGCATAATAAGGATTTGGATATACACCAACTCTATCCCAACTAGCATTATCTAATGAATCATTTTTCGTAGGAGCAGTTACTGTATATTCGTAGAAATGATTTAATGTATTAATTCTATTTGGAATTAATTGTAGTTTTTGTGCATCAGTTCCTACATCTGTCCATGGATTATCATTTCTTCTAGCCCATGTTGCAAAATACATATATTGCATGACATTTGAAAGTGCACTAAGTGTATCCAATGGATTCAAGGTTTCTGAATATGTTCGATTAGAAATAAATAGCCATTCACGAGGTCCAGTTGATGCAACATTATCACCAACATTAAAATTAGGAGGATCATATACACCATTTACTCTTCCACCAGCTACGTTATTTTCAAGAAATCCAACTGTTAATCTTCTTGGAGGCGTAGCATCCATATCATAAACAGCAAGTGGTACATTTTTTTCAAATGCATTAAATCCATAAGAACCATTCCATGGTCTAAGTAAGAATGGAGAGAATTCAGGTTTTGCACTGGCCGACGCACCTGCTCTCACATAACGATATCCAAAAGAAGCATTTGCTTGGTTTTTATTCCATGTGAAATTTCCTGTTGCTGCATCTATTGTAACATTAGCAAATCTGAGTTCAACCTTTTTTAAATTTGCAGCAGAAATTGCCGGTGGGATGCCGTTAAAGTATGTTGCAGCAGTAGTATAACCAACTGCACCTTGGAAACTCTCAAAAGCTAATGCGTTGGCACCGCCACCCCAAGTTAAGTTTCGTAAACCAGACACCCAATTCCAACCCCATAGGTTTGGATCTGCAGCATCAAACATATCTCTACGCTTTAAACCTGGTGGTGGTCCGAGAACTTTTAAAAATATTCCACCTTCAACCATATCATAATTACCATCATCATTTTGGTTTGATTTTCCGGTTAGTATAATTTTATTATCTGTAGTATTAGTTAATTTCCATGAAGTAGAACCACCAGTTGTATCAAAATTAACTCTATAAGCTTTTCCATTTGCAGAAGAAGGGCTAACAACAATTGGTACAACAGAACCATCGGTTGATAATGCACCGCTTCCTGTAACAATATATTTTCTGTAAGCTAAGGTATCGCCATATTTATTTGCATAATTAGTACCAAATGGTATTTTAGATTTTGCTACATAAATTAAAGGTGAAGATTCTAAAGCAGCCGGCAAGAAACCAGAAACTGTTGCAACTGAATAAGCTGTAACAGCAAAATAATATTCTTGTCCGTTATTTAATTTACCAATGTCCTTAACCCAATCACGGTCGATAACAAAATTTCTACTTATTCCACTGTTGGATCCGTATTGAACTGGAATACTTAAAATTTGACCAGATCTTTGATCAAATTGTATATCCAGAACAGTTGTTGGATCAGCATCGGTATCAAATGTAGCAATTCTTTTTGCTTCAGCTAATGTTGAAGCTTTTGAAGGAAGTTGATAAAGATTATAACCTTCAAATCTATATCCACCTGGTTGATTAATTTTTGTTTCTGTATTTTTTACAACAGTTAAATTACTTCCCCAATCTAAAACTATTTTACCATCGAGTTCTGTAATTCCAAGTGAAGGAGCTGCTGGAGCAGAAGCAACTGCGAATAAACCATTATATGTGTTTTGAGCAAATTGATCATTGAATTTCATAACTGAAACGCTTGATAATCTGTCTGAACCCATACCGCAAACTAGTCCAACAACAATTTCTTGTTCTTCTTGAGGACGCATCTTGAATGGTCCAGTTGTTAATAATAAACGACGATCACCAGGAGCAACTGAGTATGCTTGACCAAGTCCATCAAGAAATCCTGTTCGTTTTACTGGGTCACCTGAAAGTGGAAATTTAGAAGCTGGAAATGGACCACTTGCATAAGGTATATCTGCGGTTTTAAAATCTCCCAAAGGAGCAAATCCTCTTAACATCTTCCACCATCTTCCTGAACCTGCATCATAACTTGCTGCTCCACCTGGTGGGTCTGAGTAAGCACTACCTGCGGAGAAATAAGAAAATGAAGACATACCAAGATTTTTCTTTCCTTTAACATATTTTAAATTAAATACAGCTGAGTCACCCGCAACACTTGAAACTGCAGGACCTTGTAAAAAGTCATATCCTGCTGCTGGTGGTGGATAACCGTATGAACGATAAACTTGATCGACTGCATTTGCATTATAAACGTATCCCATGCTTAAAAGTGTATCGCAACCAATTATATCATCAGAGAAGGTTCCCATATCAGGATCTGACCATTGACAAACATACATACTATCAATTGTGAATGTTCCTTTAGTGGTACCTTCAGTTGTTGCTCCACCTTTATTAATTAGTTTGTATTTACCAAAATAAATACTCCCGAGAGCATCAGAGCGTTTATAGCCCCAAATTGTTTTTTGGCACTCAATACCAATTGGGTTTGAACCCAAAAATCCTGTGGATTGTGTTGCATCCAAATCATTATAAACTGTCCAAAGAACTTGATCTGCTGGTGAATTTGGATCTGAACCTGCTAATCCTGGTTCATCAAGTTTGTTTGCAATTAAATCATCAACTGTCCAACCAGCTGGTGGAGCTTGATAACCGGTTGTTCCATTTCTTTCGATATATGGAGCACCTTTTGCAACTGGCCATGTATCCCAATCCGTTTGATACTGGGTTATAATCGCAGCCATTTCTCCTGAGCTAACTTCATCGATTGATTTTTCATATGATTCAGCAGCATCAATTTTTAATTCATTTTGTGACATCGATTTAAAATCACGACGAACACGATAAATTTTTACACCAGCTGAAGTAATTGGTTCTGCAGTAGCTGTAGCACCAGTTCCGTTTATCCAACCAGCTTTTGTTCCAACTCCATAAGTTCCACCACCAACACGTATCGGTTGAAGTGAAGCTGGGGTTGTTATAGCAGTATCTGTAAAAACTTTACCACCCCAAACAACACCATCCTGATAAATTAGGGTATAGGCATTTCTTGGGAATCTTGTTCCATCAACACCATTTGGTGAGTGGTTAGATTTTCCATCATGGGCATGCCATGTTGTTAAATTATTAATATTTAGAATCTGGTATTTTGGATCACCTGCTGAATTAGATAGCGATCCTTTTGATTCTTGTTTTTGATCTTTTGGTGTTTTTGCTTCTGCAACAAAGGACAGTAAGCAAATCACAAGTAAGCTCAAGATAAATTTTGTTTTCATATTGTTTTTCATTTCTTTTTTAATGGTCATTTTATTCATTGTGGGCTCCTACTATAATTCGGCTTTCAAGCCAAATTGAACTTTACGTGGAGCACCAAAAAGATCACCACCGGCCATTCCACCCAATCCGCCACCAGCACCAATACCCATATATGCCCAACGGTTAGCAAGAATAACATCTCTGTAGAATGCTTCGTAGTTTGGAATATCTTTATAAGAGACAGCAAATGGACTCTTCAACCATCCATCATCACCAGTTGTACCTGTTGTTGGGAAGATATTCAAGATATGTTTTGTGTTTAAGAAATTCTCAACACGAACATAAAGATCAAGATTTATTCCACCAACATAAATTGTTTTGTTTGCTGTTAAATCGATATTAAAATACCATGGTGTTGAAGAATTATTAATTGGTTCTACTGGATTTCTGCTTCGTGAGTCTATCAATGCACGAACTCCAATATTCCAAGCTGTTGCTTGTCCAAGGTTTTGTGGTTCAAGAATTTTTGTATAGTTATGTCCACTATTAAAAGTAAGAAGTGCATTTACTCCGGCACCTTCTAATAATCCACCTTCACCTTTTGCAAAACGATAGTCAATCATTCCACTACCGCGATGTGTATAGTTGTGGTCAAGTGAATATACAAAATTTGGGAATCTTGCTTGACTATCATCTGTAACTGCATTTTGTGCAGATCGTGATGTTGAGCCAGTTCCTCTTGCTTCAGATAATGTGTAGTTTAATTTTGCAGATATTCTATTTGTTCTGCGTAATTCTAAAGTTAACTCAACACCTGATTGTGTACCAAAATCATCATTTTGGAATGCAACAAACATTGGATTGCCTTGAGAATTAAAAACACGTTTTAATTGAAGTTGGTCTTTTGTGTCTTTGTAGAATCCTGTTAGAGTAAATCCAAGATTGTCTGTTAAGATTTGTCTGAAACCAAGTTCGTATGAAGTTAATCTTTCTGGCTTCATCATAAATCCAATTGCTGAACCACCAAGGTTATAAGGTGAGCGTGTTGATTGATTTACCAATGAACTCAATGTAACGTCGCTAACATAAAGTTGGTTTAATGAAGGCATTTGAACATATTTTCCAAACTGAGAATAGAAAACAGTTTTGTCAGTTACTGGGAAACTAAAACTAACCCGTGGCAATATATAAGTATATGAATCTGTCTCGCCTTTACTTGCTTCCACCAACTGATTTAATTCGTTTACTTCTGGTTGATTTAAATCATCTACTTTTGAAACTGGATTTGTAGTTGCTTTAATTGTTGTTCCGTTTGGTGTAAAGCTTTCATAACGAAGACCAAAGTTGAAAATAAGATCACTGTACTCTAATTTATTTTGAAGGTAAGCACTCATTGTTACTGGTGCTCCTGGTTTTGTAACTACATCACTACCTTCTGCTTCTGCAGTTCCATCATAATTCCAACCGATATTTGAGATACCACCAGCTCTGATTAATGAAATAGTTCTTTCATAATCACTTGTAAACTGTGTTTCGTTAGCTACTCCATTTTTATCTGGATCTAATTTTGTTAAATAACCAGAAATACTTCCAACTGAGTAAGAACGAATGTCCCAAGTTTCAGAATTGAATCCGGCTTTAACTTCCCAACGAGGAGTAATTTGCGATGTAAAATCTCCAGTTAACCCAATTGATTTTTGCGAACTCTTTGAATAACTATTATTTGGTGCGTCTGGAGCAGCAAAGTTAAATTGGAAAATTGTTGAAAATACATCAGGACCATTATATCTGGTTTTCCATTTATTTACGGTTTTAAAAGTATCTCCATCAACAATGTAATCACTTGCGCCATAACCTTTTTCATAATTTGCAGCACTATCAACATATAATTTCCAGTCATCACCAAAATCTTTATCGTATGAACGAGAAGCTCTTGATTGTGCAGAAACACCAAATTCAGCAAATGTGGTTGGGTTTAAAATATAAGTTAAACGTCCCGAAACAAATGTTCGTTGCGTTTCGTTTATCATATTCTTCTTTTGATTAAAAATATAAGTTAAATATGAAGGCCATGAAGTTCCACCTTGAGTTTCTGAGGTCTCATATGCGCCTGATACTTTTAATTTCATATCACCCATATTGTAAAGAAGTGTTCCTTGCATTTGGGAATTTTTAAGATAATTACCTGGTAAAGAATTTTTCTTTAATTCAACAGGACCAGGAAGCGGAATACCAGAAGCAAGTGAACCCTTGTCGTCTGTTGTTAATCCTTCAAATTTAAATGGCTCTAACCAAATTCCTTGTCTGTTATCTATGCTGTTATTTTGGTAAGCAGCAAAGAATCTAAGATCATCCATTAAAAGTGGACCACCAGCTGTTACAACAAAATTTTTGTATCCATTTGCAACTGTTCCAAATTGTTCGGCACCCTCAGTACCATCCATTTGTAAATCAATAGTTGCATTATAATTTGAACCACCGGTTCGTAATGTACTTCTTACAAGACCTGAGTTTGCTCCGCCATATTCTGCGGTGTAACCACCGGTTTGAATTTGAACTTCTTCAAGAGCTTCTTGAATAACATTTATATTTTGTGAATTGTCGAATGGGTTGGTAGTGTTTGCACCATCAATAAAATATGCAACTTCACCAGCCCGACCTCCACGTACATAAAGTTTTCCATCTTTTTGCGAAACACCTGCTTCGAGTGCAACAATATTTTGAAGTCCTCGAATTGGGAGGTTCTCAATACTTTCTTGCGTGTTAACACGAACAGTATTTGTTGTGTTACGCTGAATAAGTTGACGCTCTGCAGTAACCTCTACTGCTGAAACTTGAACGTCAGAACTTTGCATTGCAAAATCCTGAGAAGTTGTAGTTTGAGATGCAATACGAACATTAGAAATTGTAACTGTCGCATATCCCACGAATGAAGATTTTATAGAATAACTTCCTGCGGGAACACCCAAAATTACATACTCACCATTTACATCTGTTGCAGCACCAAGCGATGTACCACTAATTGAAACTGTTGCTCCAATAAGCGCTTCGCCGTTTGCTTTGTCAGTTACTTTTCCACGCATCTTACCATCTTGTGCAAACAACACAATTGGTAAAACTAAAAATGAAAAAGTAAAAAGTAAAACTAGTCTACGTAAGACCATAGAAATACCTCCTAATAAATAATTGTTTGTGATAAAATTCATATCAGTTGCTAATGCTTTCGTTTGCATTGGGACCACTTTACAAATAATTTGTATTGATGTCAATACAAATTATTATTTTTTTTACTTTTTTATTAATATTAATAAAGGGCGATTTTAGGCAAAAATCAATATTTTACAAGCTTATTGAGTGCTTCAATAAATCTTTGCTTTGGTAGGTAATTTAATTCAAGTGGTTTTGCAAATGGAATTGGTGTATCCAATGCGCCACACCTGATAACAGGTGCATCGAGATTTGCAAAACATTCTTCAGTTATGCGAGCAGAAATCTCTCCACCAATTCCACCAAATAAAGAATCTTCGTGCAATATAATTACACGTCCCGTTTTTTTAACAGATAAATAAATTATTTCCATATCAAGTGGAACAATTGAACGCAATTCAATAATTTCTGCAGAAATATTTTTTAATTGATTAACTGTTTCTGTTGCCCAATGCACTCCGTAACCGTAAGTAATTATTGTAACATCATTTCCTTCGCGTACAATTTTTCCTTTTCCAATTGGAATTGTAAAATAATTTTCCGGTACTTCACCAGTCACACTTCGATACAAAGATTTATGTTCAAAAAATAAAACTGGGTTCGGATCTTCGATTGCAGATAATAATAATCCTTTAGCATCTTCCGGCGAAGAAGGATAAACAATTTTTAATCCAGGTGTATGCGCAAACCACATTTCATTTGTTTGAGAATGAAATGGACCAGCGCCACTTCCAGCTCCGCATGGCATTCGAATTACAACATCAGCATTTGCTCCCCACCGATAATAAATTTTTGCAAGATTATTTACAACTTGCGTGAAGCCGCTTGAAATAAAATCTGCGAATTGCATTTCGACAACAGATTTTATTCCAACAATTGACATACCAAGTGATGCTCCGAGAATTGCAGATTCACAAAGTGGTGTATTGCGAACTCGGTCTTTTCCAAATTCATTTATAAAATTTTCCGTTACTTTAAATACTCCTCCATACTCGGCAATATCTTGTCCCATTAAAATTAAATTTGGAAATTTTCTCATTCCTTCTTTTAATCCATCAGAAATTGCATCAACAAATCTCATATTTTTTTTATTTGTTGAGGGTGGTGTTTCCACTCTATTATATGGCGCATAAACATCTGCTAATTCAATTTCACTATTCGGCATTACTTCTGGTTCAATAAAAATTTTCTCTACTTCAGTTTCAATCTCCGTTTTAATTAATTGACGGATATTCTGTATTTCTGTTTGGGAAAGAAGTTTTGACTCTATTATATATCTCTCGTAATTCAGAACTGGATCTTTCTTTTCCCATTCGGTAAAGAGCTCTTTCGAAATATATTTTGTTCCAGAAGCCTCTTCATGGCCACGCATCCTGAAAGTTAGACACTCTACTATAATAGAGCGTGGCTTTTGCCTGAGTTCTTCTGCAATCTTTGAAATTGTTGAATAAACCTCTAAAATATTATTCCCATCTATTTGGATTGCTTCAATTCCATAACCAATTCCTTTATCTGTTAAATTTTTGCATTTGTATTGTTCAGAAGTTGGTGTCGAGAGTCCATATTGATTGTTCTCTATTATAAAGATAACTGGCAAATCCCAAACTGCGGCAACATTAAGTGCTTCATGAAAATCTCCTTCACTTGTTCCTCCATCTCCAGTAAAAACAATTGTAGTTTTCTTTTCATTTCTCAATTTATACGCAAGTGCAACTCCATCTGCAACGGCGAGTTGAGGACCGAGATGAGAAATCATTCCGATAATGTGAAATTCTTTTGAACCAAAATGAAATGAACGCTCCCTTCCCTTTGTAAATCCACTCATCTTACCCTGTAACTGTGCAAATAGTTTTGCAATTGGAATTCCGCGCGAAGTGAATACTCCGAGATTTCTATGCATCGGCAAAATGTATTCATCATTATTTAGCGACAAAGTTGCGCCAACAGAAATTGCTTCCTGTCCGATTCCTGAAAACCATTTTGATATTCTTCCTTGTCGAAGAAGGAGTAACATTTTTTCTTCGAACAATCTTGGCAGCAATAATGATTTATAAATTGAAATTAATTTATCGGTTGGAATATTTTTATCGAATGAAGAGTAATTCATTTTAGAATATTTTGAGTTAATTATTATTTTTGGGTTGGATCAATCGGCGGAGATTGTTTTCCATCGGCAGAAGTATTTGTTGCACCAAATATAATAAATGCAATTGAGAAAATTACAATTCCACCAAAGAACCAAACTGGCCATGAGTTTAATTTTTGTTTTGATTGTGGAAGAATTGTTAGAATTAATTGTTCACGTGCAATTCGGAGTTGTTCGTAAAATTCGGAAGAGTAACTTAAAACTTTTAATGGAAAAATTGCGAGAGTTGACTTATCGAATCTAACTATTTGTCCAGCTAATACTATTTTAGTTGGATCTTTGCTTATATTCTCAACTACACTATAATAGAGGTGCTCGGCTTCTAATTTTGTACAATATTCGTTAAATATTTTTTTTGATGGGTTTCGTAAAAGAGAATCTAAATTATATTGCTGATTAAGGTTTTCAATTTCTATATCCGCAACGAGTTCAATGTTTGGCTCCATCAAAAATAAAGTTCTGAGTTGGGTATTTATACTTTTCTGATATTCTGTTGGATTGTTACCGGAACCAAGTAAAATTACTCGAACTCGAATTACATCATCTGAATATTTTGCAAACACCGGAGTGAAAATCAACGAACAACTAATTAAATAAATTAGAGGAAGTAAAATTATTTTTTTAGTAAATAAATTCATACTTGATTAAAACTCATTATTATATCTGAGCATTCTATTTCTAATATCTCTCACGAGTTTTTTATAATGATCTTCCATTTCTTTTGTTGGAGCACCTTTTTTCCACTGACTTTCGCGTGAAGATTTTTTTTCAATTTCAAATTCTATTTCTGCATTTACCATTGCATATACATTTACATAAACGCTGCTCTTCCCTCTTGGTGTAATATTTAAAATCGCGCGGTCGCGAATTTGAATTGTATTATTTAAACTACTATCTCTCAATTCCTGTGTTCGCCATGAAGATTGAATAGTTCTTCTATTTGTTTGTGGATCGTTTATTTCTAAAAGAAAACTATAAAGTGGAAGTGTTGAAAGAACCTCCATTGTGATTTGTTCTCTTTGAGCATTATGTGCTAAATCGAAAACGGTGGCTTCACGTTTAATTGTTTCTTTGGAAGTGTTACAACTTAAAAACAAAACCGAAATTATCAGAATTGCTATTTTCATAAAGTAAATATAAAAAAAAATGGCTCGTCAAATGACGAGCCATTAAACCAAATTAAATAAATCCCGGATTAATCGTTATCAGTTACATTAGCGTTTGCACGTCTTTCTTGAATAGTAATTGGTAACAAACGACCCGATGCTGTAAAAGTAATATTAGCTGGAAGCCATTTAGCATCTTTTACATCCCATCGATACATATCATTCAATCTTCTTCCCTGTAAAAGAGTGTTAGCTCTTCTTTCATGTTTCAATTGTATTTTGACTGAGTCATTTGACATTGTTGATGAAATTGTAGCCAATCCAGTATTTAATGCTCTAATTTTATTCAAAGTTGCAATTGCTCCTGCAAAATCATTTTTAGAAACTTGCGACTCTGCAACAATCAAATGCATTTCCTTTGTTGAAGTAAATGTAATTGGAGAATAACGATCGCTGTAAGCAACTTTATTTTTGAAATCTGCACTATCTGCAATCCATCTAGTGTCTCTTGCTTTTGTAACAGGATCAATTGGTGCAGCGTTAATTTGTAATTCACTGCGTCCAACAATTTCCCAAGCTAGTTCGTTAAATAATACTACACCAAAATAATCTGGTTTCCATCTGTAGTCAGTAGTTGCTCCCATTAAAGCTATTGCGGAAGTTGCTTCTGTAGCGCCTGCATCTTCATATTGTTTTGCAACAGTACCTTCCGGATTATTTAATGAAGTCCAAACTGCTTTGGAATGTAAAGCTCTTGCTTTTAAACCCATTGCTCTTTTTTTCATATCGGCATTGGCTGCTCGATTTCCGATATTATAAGCAGAGTCAAGTTTCACAATTGCTTCGTCAAAAATTGTATTCATTTTACTTTTTCCAATCGGTGTTCCTGATGCTGTTTTATCTGAATAAACGAAATTGTCAAAAGTTTCGCCAATAACAACTCTAACTAAACCAGCATATAAATAACATCTTCCAAGATCAGTTACATTAATTAAAGTGTTAGCCGATCTGAATCCTTCAAGTTGTGAAACTGCTTTATCAGCCATCCATCTTCCTTCAGAAATATATGGCCAAGATTGATCTACGAACTCATTATAATAATCGGAGATATTTCCTTTATCTAATTCATTCCAAGCATCGCGAGAACCAATCCAATAAACTTCGTCTGTTGCAGTTTCGTAAGGTGCATAAACATAACCTATGCCTTGAAGTACGGTTCCATTTGCGCCATTGGCTATTCCTGCCGCACCTGTATAATCTTCTAAATCTTTTTCTAATAAGTTATTTGGATTTGTTACTTTTAATCCTTCAGAACATCCACTAATAATTAGCAGAGAAAGAAGTATAACAGAAAATATTTTTTGAATTTTATTTGTTTTCATTTTCATGCTCCTTTCTTATAAACCAAATCGTAATGTGAAGAAATATTGTTTTGGAATCGGAATACCAAATGCATCAATTCCTACACCAAAATTTTGTTCTTGTGTTCCGGTTGCACCTCTGCTGTATTCATTAATTTCAGGATCGGTACCGGAATAATCTGTCCAGATCATTAAATTTCTTCCTGAAAAAGTTACAGAAGCATTACTTACACCAAACATCGAAGACATTTCTGCCGGGACATCATAAGTCAAACTTATTTCTCTTAAGCGAACTAAATAAATATTTTCAACTTCATTTAATCCATCGTAAGGGGAAAGAGCTGTAGTTGTTTTTACCCATTCAATTGCAGCATCAACTCGTTGATCTGCTGTACTTGCAGGATTTGCTAAAATAGCTTCGAGTTCTGCAGGGCGTAATAAATTTCTTCCGATTGTTGGATGTGCTCTGCGGAATGCATCTGTTAAATTATGAACATAAAACTCACCAAATTTATATTCGAACACTGTATTTAATCTGATGTTTCCCATGAATGTCATATTAGTTCCAAAAGAACCTTGCCAATCGGGAGTTGGTTTGCCGAGATAATGTTCAAGATATGGTGTTGCTCCACCTTTGATATAAGAAACTTCATCTTTTGCAAGTAATAGTGGAAGAAGGTTTCCTGGATTAAATAATTTCCCAACATTTGCATCATGAACATATTTTCTAATTGTATCACGTGTATCTGCAATTCCATCTTTATTCATATCAATTGGAATATCAACAGGAGCTAATTTTGGACCAAAAAAAGCACCTGGAGCAAAACCTTCTTTTGTAAAGTTTCTATAACGTGGATAAGAACCGCCAACTTTAAATGGTGGTGCACCTCCCAAGTTTGTAATTTTTTCTGTTAAATTTGCAGCACTTGCATTTACTGAAAATGAGAAGTCCTCTGTTCTGATTGCGTGGTAAGTAATTTGCAAGTCAAGACCGTTGGCTGTTAACTCACCAATATTGTCAAGTTGTGTTCTGTAAAATCCACCTGATGGAGCAAAAGCTCGGGCAACAAGTGCATCTTTTACAACTCTGTTCCAACTTGTAAATTCTAATGCGAGTTGATCATCAAGTAATCCAATTTCTGCGCCGAATTCAATTTCAGTTGAAGTTTCAGGTTTTAATTGTGGGTTGCCAAGATTTCCTGGAGCAACACCTGAACCATCCGGGGCACGGAATGCAAGATAAGTTGTTAACTGATCGAAAGCACCAGGTTGTTGTCCGGAACTTCCAACTGCAGCACGTAATCTTAAAGTTGAAACTCCTAAATCGCCCGGCATTAAACCAGCTTTAATTGGTAAGAATGATAAACTAACTTTAGGATAAGTTGCAGTTTTAAATTCAGTACCGAATGCACTGTTTGCATCTAATCTCACACCGGTAGTTAAGTATGCGTAATCCTCAAAACCTAATTGATTCTGAACTAAATACCCTAATTGTTTAATTTCTGAAAATCCTGAATATGTTGTTTGTGTTTGTCCAGCACCAAGTATTTCAATTCCGGGACCTGGGAATGTTTGTCCATATCCACCGGCAGTATTAACAGAAGTTTGAAATGCTTGTAAACCAAGAATTAATTGTGATGATAAGTTTTCAGCAAAATTTGTATTCCAAATTGCTTTAGAATCAAAAGTAATATTTCTTTTAATATTTGTTCCAACGGAAAGTTCGCCATTAGTACTTACAGTTACCTTACTGTCAACATTCCATCCAAAAGGATTAAAGTTCGAACTTCTTTGAGAAATATAATCTATTCCGGCAGTTGTTTCGAGAGTTAGTGTTGTACCAATATTATAACTTCCAGTAATTGCAACATTACCATGGTCTGTTCGATCTTTTGTTTCCTGAAAAAACCCTTCTCTAACAGTAGCAAATGCAGCATTACCCATTGCATTGTCAACCAAAGAACCAGCAACACCAATTTTTTGAACAAGTTCTGGTTTACTAAATTGTGCTAAAGTAACCGGTGCATAAATATTATTATTATTATCAATTGCCTGTTGTGAAATGTTACTATACATAGTACTTAATCTTAATCGAAATGCATCGGTTGGAACAACATTTATTGTAGCACTCATTTGACCGCGAGCAACAGAACTAGTTGCATCGCCTAATTTTGTTCTATCAAAGAAATTTGATGATTGCGGACTAATCGGACTTCCTTGTTGCATGTAGCGACCATTAATAAAATAAGTTACGCCAGTACCACCGCCTGATGCAGATAGTGAATAAGAACTTCCAACTCCACTTCCAGTGAAACTATTATCAAATAGATCGTTTACATTAGTTCTTTCAACAATTTCAAATGGTTTAATTGTAGTACCATAAATTGTACTCATTCTTGCCGCTGATGCGCTATCGCGTGCGAAGCCAGCATTTTTTTTGTACGCAGTTTCTGAAAACTGTGTTGAAGATTGTTGCATTTCAAAATTAAATTTTAAAGGTGAAACAGATCCTTGTTTTGTAAAAATTTGAATGACACCTGCATTAGCTTGTGAGCCATACAAAGTTGCAGCAGCAGCACCTTTTAAAATTTCAACTCTTTCAATTGAAGCTGGATTAATATCATCGAGTCGCGATGGTGTGCCTCCTCCTCCAATTCCAATTCCGGCAAATCCGCCACCATTATCAACTCGAATACCATCTACATAAACTATTGGTTCGTTCGATTGCGATAAACTTGCATTACCGCGAATTCTTATTTGCGCACCTTCACCAGTTAATCCTCCAGTTGGCATCAACATAACTCCTGCAACTCTTGCTGACAACGCATCTGAGAATGAAGAGATTGGTGCTTCTTTCAATGCTTGAGATGAAATAGTTGAAACTGTATTCCCCAATTTCATTTTTTCAACTGCAGCACCTGCTCCTGTAACAACAACTTCATCAATCTGAACAGCGGAAGTTGATAGAGCAAAATTTAATTCTGCAATTTGACCGACATCAACATTAATTTCTTTTGTTTCACTTCTGTAACCAATCAATCGTGAAATTACTTTGTGTTTTCCTGCCGGAACATTTGAAATTGTAAAATTCCCGTTTGGATCAGTTACGCTTCCAAGTGTTAATGCTTGAATTTGAATTACAACATTAACTCCAGGTAATGTTTCTCCAGTGGTTGAAGAAACTTTTCCTGCAACTGTTCCTGCTTGTGAGTACAACATGACGGGTAATAAAAATAAAACTAATACCTTTAAATAACTTTTCATCTTAACATCCTCCAATAATGGTTAGTTGAAAAATACTATACCTAATTAAACTATTATCTTAGTTAATGTCAATTAAAATTCTCATTTTTTTAATATTTATATTTATAAGACTGAAATGGGAAAATTAAGGAATTTGCTCCGTTTAATATGCACTCCGACAAAAAGACTATAAAACATAAGCATTTTAAAGAAGTTTGATAGATATAGTGAGTTTAAGAACACGTACTATTATAGTAGAGTAATAAGGGTTGCGGGGTTTTCACAAGTGTTTGTATATAACAGTACAATCAATAAATAGTCTGTTTTACCTTTTTTAATCTGCTTTTTGCTGATTGTTAAAATTCAATAAAAAATATTTGATGGATGTTTAAAATAGTAACTTGCCGACATAATTATTATTTATAAAATTTTACTTTTTTTAAATTATATTTACATCAGATTATCAGAAAGGTAAACTCAAAATGGAAAAAGGAAATATTTCAAAATTTATTGAACATCATTATCGGCATTTTAATGCTGCAACTTTAGTTGATGCATCAAAAGCATACAGAAAACATTTAGACGATGGCGGGATTTTTATGTTAACACTGGCAGGAGCAATGAGTTCTGCCGAGTTAGGAATTTCGCTTGCAGAAATGATTCGTCAAAATAAAGTTCATGCAATAACTTGCACAGGAGCAAATTTAGAAGAAGATATTTATAATCTTGTTGCACATGATTTTTACGAACGTGTACCAAATTATAGAGATCTTACTCCTGAAGATGAAAAAAAATTATTAGACCGACATTTGAATCGAGTTACTGATACATGTATTCCGGAAGAAGAAGCAATGCGCAGAATTGAACGACACTTGGCAGAATTATGGACGAGATATGATAGCCAGGGGAAAAGTCAATTCCCTCACGAATTTATTTACGAACTTATTTTGAGTGGTAAATTAAAAAATGATTATCAAATTGATACAAAAAATAGTTGGATGGTTGCAGCAGCAGAAAAAAATTTACCAATGTTTGTTCCCGGCTGGGAAGATTCCACAAGCGGAAATATGTACGCTGCAAGATGTATAAAAAAAGAAATTAAAAATCCTCACACGGTAAAAACCGGAATTGAATATATGATGTCGCTCGAGAGTTGGTATTCTAAAAATTGTAAAAGTTCATCAATTGGTTTTTTTCAAATTGGAGGAGGAATAGCCGGAGACTTTCCTATTTGTGTTGTTCCAATGATGTATCAGGATATGAAAAAAACCGACACACCAGAATGGGGTTACTTTTGCCAGATAAGTGATTCGACAACAAGTTACGGTTCATATTCCGGAGCAGTCCCAAACGAAAAAATTACTTGGGGCAAACTTAATGTTGATACACCAAAGTATATAATAGAGTCGGATGCCTCGATTGTTTGCCCTTTAATGTTTGCATACATTTTAGGCTGGTAATATTTTTTATGAAATGAAATTAAAACGATTGCAAATTAATACTCTATTTCTAACACTTCAGCTAATTTAGAAATTGGTGGGTTGTGCATTATTATTGTATTTGAATTGTTTTCATCGACAATCTGAAATGTTGGAATCACTCTCCTTCCTCCTGACCATTCTATAACTTGTTTCGCAGCAGCATCGTCTGCATCAATATCAATTTCTTCGTACGGAATATTTTTTTGTGCAAGAAATCTTTTTGCATTTACACAATCACTGCACCACGATGTTGAATACATTATAATTTTTTTTGACATTTTATTTTTCTCTTTTATGCATTATTCTTTTAACAACCATTATTAAAAATTTTCTCGGCATGAATTTTCCCATCACTACTAAAATATTATTTATCGCTCCGGGAATTACAATTTGTTTTCCTTTCATTGTTCCTTTGTAAGCTTCTTCTGCAACAAATTGTGCTGACTTTGTCATTATTGATTTCATCATTAACGCTTTTCCAACTCTTGCACGTTCTTGAAATCCTGTTGGTACGGGACCTGGACAAAGTGCTGTAACTGTAACTCCCATTCCTTCTAATTCTGATGAAAGTGCTTCTGAAAAACTGAGTACAAAAGATTTCGACGCGTAATAAACTGCCATAAATGGTCCCGGTTGAAATGCTGCCATGGAAGCCACATTTAAAATTTTTCCAACTTTTCTTTTTAACATTGAAGGAATCAGCAATCTCGTTAAAGACATTAATGAAGTTATATTTAGCTGAACCATTCTTGAATTTGTTTCTTCATCCGACGAGTTATAATCTCCAAAAGTTCCAAAGCCTGCATTATTTACAAGAATTTCTATTGAAATATTTTTTCTTTGTAGAATTGCAACTACTTCTTTTGCTGCATTTGGTTCTTCTAAATCTTTTTCAATTAATTCACTTTCACTTCCATATTTAGTATGAAGTTCGTTTGCTAATGTTTGTAATAATTTTTTCCTTCGTGCAACTAAAATTAAATCATATCCATTTTTAGCAAATTGATGTGCCAGCTCAAGTCCAATTCCACTCGATGCACCTGTTATTAAAACATATTTTTTAAACATTTCTTTAGAATTCATTTTAATTATAAATAATATTAAAAATCTTTTCTTTTCACCAAAGTTAAAAGTGTGTAAAGTGCAACGTCTTCTTCAAGTTGATTTTTTACAACAACATCCCAATGCACAACTCCATTTTGATCACCTTCTTTAACCTGTTTATTCTTGCAAGTTAGTTTTACTTGAATACTATCATTTGGAAAAACCGGTTTAATAAATCGCAAACTTTCAAGTCCATAATTTGCAAGTACAGGTCCTGGGTCTGGCCAAACAAATAATCCGGCTGCAGCAGAAAGTACAAGATAACCATGTGCAACTCTTCTTTCAAAAATTGATTGCTTAGATAGTTCATCTTCCATATGCGCATAAAAATGGTCGCCACTTAAATCCGCAAAATTAGAAATGTCTTCTTCGGTGATTGTTCGTCGCTCGGTTAATAATGAGTCCCCTATTTTTAATTCTTCAAAATATTTTTTAAATGGATGAATTGATTCTTCAGTTTGAGCGCCTTTTACATATTCATCTGAAATATTCATTAATGTAGTTGGAGATCCTTGAATTGCAACGCGTTGCATATAATGTAAAATCGATCTCGTCCCGCCAAGTTCTTCACCACCACCAGCTCTTCCTGGACCACCATGAACTAATTGCGGCATCGGTGAACCATGTCCGGTTGATTCATTTGAACAATATCGATTAACAATCATCAATCTTCCGTGATACGAACCAATTTCCATTACAACTTTTCTAGCAAACGAATCATCATTTGTAAAACATGATGCAACTAAACTTCCATTTCCTTTTTTTACAAGCAAACAAAGTTCATCAATATTTTTATAACTCATTACAGTAGTTACCGGACCGAACGCTTCAATATTGTGAACCTCTTCAGAAGTCATCGGCTCTTTGCAATATAATAGAGTGGGACTAAAAAATGATCCTGCTGAAATTCCAACTCCTCGAAATTTTACATTTTCATTTTGAGTATAAACTAGTTCGCAACTTTTTTGTATTTCCTTTACTCTTATTCCAACTTCTGAAACTTGTTCATGGCTAACTAATGGTCCCATCATTACACCTTCTTCGGATGGGTCACCAATAATTATTTTTGAGATTCTATTTTTTAATTCCTTAATAACTTCATTTACAAATTTTGAAGGGACAATTGCTCTTCGAATCGCAGTACATCTTTGTCCCGCTTTGGAAATCATTTCCTTAATTATTTCATTTATAAATAAAGTAAATTCTACCGAGTCGGGATTTGCGTCACTTCCAAGAATTGAACTATTTAATGAATCAGCTTCCATGTTGAAGCGAATTGAATTGCGTTGCACATTTTCATGTTGACGAAGTTTTAATCCTGTTGATTGCGAGCCGGTAAATGTTACAACATCCTGTGAGGTGAGATAATCAAAAATATTTCCGGCACTTCCAGAAATTAACTGCAACGATCCTTCGGGAAGAATTCCTGAAGCAATAATTTCTTTTACAATTCCATAAGCAACGTAACAAGTTTGCGTTGCAGGCTTTACAATTGTCGGCATTCCTGCTATAAACGATGGTGAAAATTTTTCTAACATTCCCCAGTTCGGAAAATTAAAAGCATTTATATGAAGCGCTACTCCTTGAAGTGGAAGCATTAAATGTCTTCCTTTAAAAGTTCCGAGTTTCGATAGTTCCTCAACTCCTCCGTCGAGATGAAAAGATTTGTTGGATAATTCTTTTCGCGCTTTACTTGAGATCGTAAATAAAGTTCCAAATCCACCATCTATATCGAGCCATGAATCACCTTTTGTTGCGCCACTCCAAGCTGAAAGTTTATAAAATTCTTTTTTTCTTTCTGTTAAATATTTTCCCAACTCTTTCAACATATTTGCTCGTTGATGAATTGTAAATTGTCTAAGTTTTGTTCCACCAACTTCACGACCATATTTAAGAATTTGGTCGAATGAATTTTCGATGCTCGAAACTTCAGCTACAATAGATCCATTTACAGCGTGTTTAAGTTGAGTTGTTTTCCCACTTCCCTCAATCCATTTTCCATTAATATAACTTTGAACTTGCATTTTTTATTTTACTAAACTTATTTTCTTTTAGTTTCTTTCCAAGTTTCGAAAGATCTCGATTGTTTTTTTTTCAATCTTTTCGGCTTTGTTAAAGCAGGAACTAATTTCATTTTTGAATGATTATCAATTGTGAGTTGTTGATATAATTTTGTTCCATTAGTTTTCCAATTCAACATTTTATCTGAAACATTTTTAATAATTTTTGCCGGCGAACCAACTACAACTTTCCTCGGCGGGATTTTCATTTCTCCCGGAACAAAACTTAATGCACCAATTATACATTCGTCGCCAATTTCAGCATAATCCATTACAACAGAATTCATTCCAACTAAAGTGTTTTCGCCAATTGTTGCGCCGTGAATAATTGAACCATGACCAATATGCGCGCATTTTTTTAGATGAACTTTCGCAGCCGGAAAAGCATGAAGAATACAACCATCTTGTACGTTGCATCCATCCTCTATTATAATCTCTCCCCAATCTCCGCGCAAACTTGCCGATGGACCAACGTAAACTTTTTTTCCAATTGTAACATTTCCAGTAATTGTGGCAGTTGGATGAATATATGCTGAAGGATCGATTATTGGAATAAATCCATTAAAAGAATAAACCATTGGTGTTGGAAAACTTTTATTTTTTTTTCGCGCCATAAAAGTTAAATTCTTTCAATTATTGTTGCCATTCCCTGTCCAACTCCAACACACATTGTACAGAGCGCATATTTTTTTTGTTGATCGTGTAATTCCAAAGCAGCAGTTAAAATTAATCTTGCGCCAGACATTCCAAGTGGATGTCCCATTGCAATCGCGCCACCATTTGGATTTATTCGTTGATCATTATCTTCGATTTTTAATTCTTTTAAACAACCAAGAACTTGTGCAGAAAAAGCTTCGTTAATTTCAATTATATCGATTTGATTTAATCCGAGTGAAGAATTTTTCAAAACTTTTTTTATGGCAGGAATCGGACCCAATCCCATAAGTCGAGGTTCAACTCCGGCGACTGCTGAATTTATAAATTTCGCAATTGGTTTGAGATTATATTTTTTCACAGCAGACTCAGAAGCAAGAAGTAATGCACAAGCTCCATCATTTATTCCCGAAGAGTTTCCTGCAGTTACACTTCCTTTTCCATCTAATCTGAATGCTGGTTTTAATGTTGAAAGTTTTTCTAATGTTGAATCTGGTCGTGGATATTCGTCTTTATCAAAAATTATTTTTTCTTTTCCTTTTTGAATTTCAATCGGAATAATTTCTTTTTTGAATCTTTCTCTGTTATTTGCGATTAAATTTTTCTGTTGCGATTTAAAAGCGAATTTATCTTGATCATCTCTTGAAATTTTCAAATACTCAGCAACATTTTCTGCTGTTTGTCCCATTGAATCAATTCCATAAATTTCTTTCATTTTGGGATTTACAAATCGCCATCCTAAAGTTGTATCTACCATTTCAGGATTTCGTGAAAATGCTTCACCAGATTTCGCCATTACCCAAGGTGAACGAGTCATTTGTTCAACTCCACCGGCAATAAATAAATCACCATTTCCTGCAGAAATTGAATTCGCAGCAATCGCAACTGCATTCATTCCCGAAGCACAAAGCCTATTAATTGTTGCGCCGGGAACAGAATGTGGAAGTCCTGCAAGCAACAACGCCATTCTAGCAACATTTCGATTATCTTCGCCAGCTTGATTTGAACAACCCAAAATAACATCTGTAATTTCGGCGGGATCAATATTTTTATTTTTTTCGATTAGCGATCGAATTACAGTTGCCGCAAGATCGTCTGCACGGATAGTTGAAAGTGCGCCACCATATTTTCCAATTGCAGTTCGAACTCCACTAATTATATAAACTTCATTTTTCATTTTGAATTATTTTTTTACTTGTTCGATAAACTGTCCCTTTAAATATTCCAACATTAACTTTTTTTTGATTTGTAAGAATAATATTGTAATGACCAATTTTATTACTTTTACTAATTTCTTTTGCAACCGCAGTAACAACATCTCCTTTTTTTGCAGAGTTTGGAATATTAAAACTTGAACTAATACTTACTGAAATTATTCCATGAGAGTTCGATGCAAATGCAAGCGCACTATCTGCAATCGAAAAAAGAATTCCGCCATGACAAATATAAAATCCATTCAGCATTTGTTTTGTAATTGTTGCTTTAAGTTTACAATATCCCGGCTTAACATTTAAAATTTTAATTCTCATCCATTTGCTAAATGCATCATTCTTCATCATAGCATCAACGGATTGTATTGCGATTTGTTTTGAATTCATTATTTAATTTTTATTTTATTTTTATCGAGTTCAAGTAGTAACGAACATGCAGAATATCGTTTGTCTGTTTTTTCGAACTCGAGCTTGTTCAAAATAGTAATAATATTTTGATAGCCAATTTCGTTTCCCCAATCAAATAATCCTTTCGGATAATTTGCCCCTTTTTGCATTGCTAATTCAATGTCTTCGTAAGATGCAATATTTTCTTCCAACGAAAATGCAGCTTCATTTATCAACATCGAAATAATTCTGTAACATATTTCTTTTCCAATTTTTTCATCTTTTGTTGGCTCAATTTGAATATTTCCATTCGCGTAATTGTAAAAACCGATTCCGGTTTTTCTGCCAAGCTGGTTTTCGGAAACCATTTTTTTTTGAAGTTCTGAAGGTTTAAATCTTGGATTATTTTGAAATGATTTATAAACCGATTTACTTACAGAATAATTTATATCCAGCCCAATTAAATCCATTAATTCAAATGGTCCCATTTTGAACTTTCCAAATTCGCGCATTGCCCAATCAATCGTTTGAATATTTGCTATTTTTTCTTCGAGAATTTTTAATGCTTCAAGATAATAGGAGCGTGCAATTCTGTTTACAATAAAGCCCGGGGTATCTTTTACAATTACCGGAACTTTTTTCCAATTTATTAAAAGTGATTTAATTTTCTCGGGCAATACTGAATCTGTTTCAGATGAAAAAATAATTTCAACTAATTCCATTAAAACTGGTGGATTGAAAAAATGCATTCCAATAAATCGGTCTCTCTTTATTAATTGTTCCGAAAGTTTTTGAATACTGAACGATGAAGTATTTGTTGCAATTACACAATTTGGAGTAACTATCTTTTCTAATTCGGAATAAAGTTTTTGCTTTATATTTTCATTTTCAATTATCGCTTCAATAATTAATTCTGAATTTGAAAACTCTTTTAGAGATTTTACTGGAACTACTCTTCCAATAATTTTTTCTAATTCGAGTTTGGATAATTTATTTTTCTCAACAAATTTATTTAGTGATTTCTGAATTATTTGGATAGAATTATTTGCGACTTCAAAAATATTATCAAAAATTAAAACATTATGTCCGGCAGTTGCAGCAACTTGCGCAATTCCACTCCCCATTGTTCCAGCACCAATAATTCCAATAACAGGAAACTGGCTCATTTATTACTCACCTAAAAATTTCGGATTGCGCTTTTCTAGAAATGCATTAATTCCTTCTTTAAAATCTTTTGTCATTCCGGCGAGTTCCTGTAATTCACCTTCCATAGAAAGTTGATCCTCCAATGAATTTGAAAAAGTAGAGTTCAACAATTTTTTAATATATCCAATTGCTTTTGTCGGAAGTAAAGAAAATCTTTCAGCAAGCTTAATTGCAACTATTTCCATTTCATTTTCAGGAACGGATTTATAAATCATTCCGAGTTTTTCTGCATCGGCTGCAGAAATTTTATCAGCAAGCATAAATAATTCTGTAGCTTTTGCAAATCCAACTAATCGCGGAAGAAAAAATGAACCTCCTGCATCCGGGATTAATCCAATTTTACTAAATGACTGAACAAAACTTGCTCGTTCGCTTGCAACAACAAAATCGCAAGCTAATGCAATATTTGCTCCGGCACCTGCCGCAACTCCATTTACACCGCAAATAATTGGTTTTTCAATTGTGCGAATTGCACGAATAATAGGTGTATAAGTTTCCTCCAAAATTTTTCCGAGATGAATTTCCTCTAAACCACCTGAAAGAAATTCATTTATATCTTGTCCGGCGCAAAACCCTCTTCCGTTTCCAGTAATGTAAATAGCTCGGATATTATTATCTTCGCCGCATTGTTGAAGTGCCGAAGCAACTTCTTTTGACATTTCAATTGTGAAACTATTTAATACATCGGGGCGATTTAAACGAATTATCCCGATTTGATTTTCAGATGTAAAATTAATGTTGTTCATTTTTTAAATTGGTTTAAAATAATCAAATGGAGTTAAACAATCTTCGCAAAAATAAAATGATTTACATGCAGTTGAACCGAATTCACTTTTTAAAATTGTTTTGTTTGAATTACAATACGGACATGTAATTGTATTTTGTTTGAATTCAACTTTATTAATTATTGGTAAAGGGGGCGCAATTCCGCTTTCTTTTAATTTTATTTTTCCTTCTTTTGTAACCCAATCTGTTGACCACGCAGGATTTAAATTTATTTTTACTTCTACATTTTCAAATAAATTAAGTTGAAGTGTATTAATTATTTCACGTTCAATAAAATGCATCGCAGGGCAAGCGGAATAAGTCGGTGTTATAGTCACTATAACTTTATTATTTATAAATTCTACATTTCTTACAAGACCAAGATCGGTAATGCTAACTGTTGGAATTTCAGGATCTGAAATAGTTTTCAGCAAATTATAAATTTGTTGAATTGTTTCAGTTTCTACGGTTACCATTTTGCTCCCGGATAAGTTCGCGCAACTATTTGCATTTCGGAAAGTAAATGTCCTAAATGTTCAGTATGAATTCCTCTTCTTCCGCCACTTAAATAATTTGTTTGCATCTCAGGAATTTTTAATGTTGCATTTTGAAGATGTGAGATAACTTTGTTTTCCCATTCACTTTCAAGATCAGAGCTTTTAGTAATAAAATTTTTTAATGATGGAGAGTTTTCAATTTCATCACTTTCGAACATTTCATTTGTATAAAGCCATAAAATATTTAATGCATTTTGCGTTTTTTCATGACTCAATTCAGTTCCATCTCCAAGTCTTAAAACCCATTGGCTCGAATGTCGCAAATGATATTGAACTTCTTTTAATGCTTTTGTTGTAATATCAGAAATAAATTTATTGCCGGAGTTCTGTAATTTTTCATACAATAAAAATGTAAACGAATCGACAAGAAATTGACGAACAATTGTAAAAGCAAAATCCCCTTTTGGTAATTCCATAATTAGTAGATTTTTATAATCAATAGCATCCCTAAAATATGTGAGTTCGTCTGCAGTTTTAATTTTATTTTCAACTTCGGATGCAGCATTCAAAAAATGTGTCGCATGTCCAATGCAATCTTGTGCAATATTTGCGAGTGCAATATCTTCCTCTAAAATTGGTGCGTGTCCACACCATTCCGATAATCGGTGGCCGAGAATTAAACGATCATCTCCTAATCGAACTAAATATTCAAAAAGTGAGTTATCGTTTTTTAAATGCATCTTTAATCCCGTCAGGAAGTTTGTAAAATTGCGGATGTCTGTAAACTTTGTCGTCAGTCGAATCGAAGAATGAAGTTTTATCTTCAATATTGGTTGCAGTAATATCTTTTGTTTTGACTATCCAAATATTATTTATTGTGTCGCGTCTTCCATAAACATCTCTTGCATTTTGAAGCGCCATTTCTTTATCTGCCGCACGAACACTTCCAGCATGCGAGTGTGGTTCACCCGATTTTTCCTGTAAAAAAACTTCCCAAATTTCCCATTGCTCATTTTTATTTTGTTCAGTTGACATTATGCAGCCTCTGCCTTTTTATTTTTTTTGATTTTATAGGAAGTTGCTGCATCGCGAACCCAACTGTTATCTTCGTAAGCACTTCGTCTTGCGGAAATTCGTTCGTTGTTACATAATCCATTTCCGTTTATTACAGAATAAAATTCATCCCAATTTATTTCTCCAGTTTCCCAACTCCTTGTTTCTGTATTAAATTTCAATTCGGGATCTGGAATTGTTAATCCAAAAACTTTGGCTTGTTCAACAGTCATATCAACAAATCTCTGCCGTAATTCATCATTTGATTTTATTTTTATTTTCCACTTCATTAAGTCGGAACTATTTGGAGAGTTTGTATCGTGTGGACCGAACATCATCAACGATGGCCACCACCAACGATTTAGTGATTCTTGCGCCATTTCTTTTTGTTCATTTGTGCCGGAACAAAGTATTCCAACAATTTCCATTCCTTGAATTTTATGAAAATTTTCTTCTTTGCAAATTCTTAACAAACCTCGACTATACGGACCGTACGAACATTTTGCCATTGTAGTTTGATTTATAATTGCGGCGCCATCAACTAACCAACCAATCATTCCGATGTCGGCCCAAGTAAGAGTTGGATAATTAAATATGGAAGAATATTTTGCTTTCTTAGTATGAAGTTGATCAAACATTTCTTCGCGTGAAATTCCGAGAGTTTCCGCTGCACAATATAAATAGAGACCATGCCCAGCTTCATCCTGAACTTTTGCTAGCAAACCAATTTTTCTTCTTAACGAAGGAGCTCGGGTAATCCAATTACCTTCCGGCAGCATTCCAACAATTTCTGAATGTGCGTGTTGTGAAATTAAACGGATAAGTTGTTTTCTATAATTCTCAGGCATCCAGTCTCTCGGCTCAATTTTTTGTCCGATAGATAAATTTTTCTCAAATGTTAATTCTAAGTCAACCATAATTTTATTTAAACTGTTTATAGGATTTAATAATTTTTTAAAAAATAACTAAAATAGCCTCTCTATTCAACAAGTCTTAAAATGTCTTCAAATCTAATTTTTATAGAGTTTAAATTGAAATATACTAAATAAAAAAATTATTTATTTTTTATTAAATAAATAGCTACGTCCTTGTTACTCAACAACTTAGCTCAAATTACATGCCCCTTACAATACTTATTGTAAGGACTCTGTAATATAAAAGTATCAAGTAATGAAACTCACTAAAAATATATTTGTAGTAATAAAATTACCCACACCCTCCCTCACAAGGGGGATGAGGAGGGAGTTGGGTACTTTATAAACTGAAAAATTAAAATATTACTATATAATCAAGGAGATCATACGAACAAAACTTTACTAAGAGACTTTGCTGAAATCCTAATTTTAATGAGTATTGTTGTCGTTTTATTAGGATACCTTTAACCTGAGATAAAATATATTTTCTTTAATTACGCATAATATCTGTGCGTAAAATCACTTGTCATTTAACTAATCGGGATATTTTGTTATTTTCATTTATATTTATTAACAAATAAAATAAAAATAAATGAATATTATTTTAGGATTAATTATGACTTTATTAGTAACTCCACTCGTTGACGATACGCCCTTTTATGGAAATGTCTCAACTGCAGAAAAATATAAATTAAAACAGGAAGAACGACTTTCTAAAGCTAAAGTATTGCTTGAAAAAATTTCTTCCAGTAATGGAAAACGAACAATTCAAAATACACTCGCTCCATTTGATGAAATTCTAATATTAATAAATGCGGCGGGAAGTCAATCCGGATTACTTGAAAACGTTCATCCTGATTCTACAATTCGTAAAATGTCAGAAGAATTCTCTCAGAAAGTTTCCACGTTTGCTTCGGAACTTTCATTAAATAGATTGGTTTACGAAGCACTCAATTCAATCGATATTTCTGAAGCAGATGAAACAACTAAATTTTTTCTTCAAAAAACTCTGCGCGATTTCAGACTTGCTGGAGTTGATAAGGATGAAGCATCGAGAAAAAAAATTAAAGAACTACGCGATGAATTGGTTTTAATTAGTCAGGATTTTGCCAGAAATATTCGTGAAGATGTACGATTTGTTTTCGCAAATAATATTTCCGAACTGGATGGATTGCCAAAAGATTTTATTGATCTTCACAAACCGGAATCCAATGGAAGAATTAAAATAACAATTAACTATCCCGATGCTGTTCCTGTTTTCACTTATGCAAAGAATGAGGATTTACGCAAAAAACTTTACATGGAATTTAATAATCGTGCATATCCAAAAAATATTTCTGTGCTTGATAAGTTAATTTCAAAACGTGGGGAACTTGCTTCTGTTGTCGGCTTCCAAAATTATGCTGCTTATGTAACTGCAGATAAAATGGTTGCAAGTGAAAAAAATGCATCTCAGTTTATCGAAAAAATTGCAGCAGCTTCTCTTGAAAAATCCAAAAAAGATTATCAGCAACTTCTTTCTAGAAAAAAATCTGATGTTTCAAATGCTACCGAAATTTTTCCGTGGGAATCTGGATATTATTCTGAGTTAGTTCGCAAGTCAGATTATAATTTCGACGGACAAAAAGTTCGTCCGTACTTTAGTTATAATAGAGTAAAACGAGGTGTGCTCGATATTACTTCAAAACTTTTCGGAGTTACTTATAAACAAAATAAAGATGCACCTGTTTGGCATCCTTCAGTTGAATGTTGGGAGGTTTTTGAAAATGGGAAAATGACCGGGCGTTTTTATCTTGATATGCATCCGAGAGAAAATAAATATAATCACGCAGCACAATTTGATATTCGAGCTGGTGTAAAAAACAATCCAGATCGTTTAACTGCGGGACAAATTCCCGAAGCAGCATTAATTTGCAACTTTCCCGGAGGTGTTGAAAATGATCCCGGTTTAATGGAACACTCCGATGTTGAAACTTTCTTTCATGAGTTTGGACATTTACTACATTCAATTTTTGGAGGAAGTCAAAAATGGGCTGGCATAACCGGAATTTCTACTGAATGGGATTTTGTTGAAGCTCCTTCGCAATTATTGGAAGAATGGGCTTGGGACGCGAAAACACTTCAAACATTTGCAAAGCATTATCAAACTAATGAGCCAATTTCGACTGAACTTGTAAATCAAATGCGGCGTGCAAGTGAATTTGGAAAAGGATTGCAAGTTCGCCAACAAATGTATTATGCGAAACTTTCACTTTCCTGTTACGATAGAAATCCGAGCGAAGTAAATACAAATGAATTAATAAAAAACTTGCGCGAAAAATATACACCTTACAAAAATGTTGAAGGAACTCATATGCAAACTTCTTTTGGCCATTTGGATGGCTATTCGGCAATTTATTATACTTACATGTGGTCGCTTGTCATTGCAAAAGATTTTATAAGTATATTCAATGAGGAGAATATGATGGAACCAATTGTAGCCAAAAAATATCGTGAAAATATTTTAAATCCCGGAGGCTCACTTCCGGCTGATAAATTAGTTAAAAACTTTTTAGGTAGAAATTTTAATTTCGATGGTTGGAAACAGTGGTTAAACAAAGAATAACATGGAATGTTTGATGAAAAAAATAATTTTACTTTTTATTGTGCTATTTAATAGTTACCAACTTTTTGCACAAGATGATTATAAACGCGGAATGGGTATTATTGGAAACTGGGGAACAATGGAAGGAATTACCGAACTTCATCCTGATTATCTCGCTTATTTAAAAAGAACAAATACCCAATGGGTTGTAATTGGAAATGCACTTCATATTAAAAATTCTGTTGATAGCACAGTTGAACTTTTTTATTC